>ENA-OPRU01000117-OPRU01000117.1-human-gut-metagenome-genome-assembly--contig:-NODE-117-length-67497-cov-9.499807_pt1 | contig 67497 bp, 62 predicted proteins | sample MGYA00241897_ERZ501888 | MGnify/ENA primary metagenome ERZ501888 (study PRJEB25962, sample SAMEA2042398) | human gut metagenome | biome: human gut; feature: human-associated habitat; material: faeces... | reverse complement strand
AGAGCACTTGACTTTTAATCAAGTTGTCCGGGGTTCGAATCCCCGATGCTTCACTGTTTTAAAACAGTCTAAGTCCTTAAGATAAGGATTTAGGCTGTTTTTTGTTTTATAGAAAAATTTGCTCTATGAAATAAAAATACTCGATATCTCATTTTTATCTCACTCTTGTATATCCATAGGATGTTTAGTAAAATTAGTTTAAATGAAAGAGGAGGTAAGCAGTATGAGAAACAAAAGAGTAAAATTATTTGCGGCAGCATTGCTTTTTATGGGAAGTATAGTTGTAGGCAATAAAGAAGTACAAGCAGCTCAGTGGGAGTATAATAGCTCGGGCTGGTGGTATCAGGAGGATGATGGAAGTTATCCGGTTAATACATGGAAATCAATTAGTGGAAAGTGGTATTATTTTGATGGAAATGGATATATGCTGACAGGATGGCAGAAAATTAATGGAGTGTGGTATTATCTTTATAGTGACGGAGCAATGGCATCAAATAGATGGGTAGGTGATTACTATTTAACCGAAAATGGAGCAATGGCAACGAATACTTGGATTGATGGGTATTATGTAGGCTCTGATGGTCAGTGGAAAAGAAATCAATGGATAAATACAGAGTATGGCTGGTGGTATCGTCATGGAGACGGAAGCTATACAACAAATAATTGGGAGTTTATAGACGGATACTGGTACTATTTTGATGGAAACGGTTATATGAAAACAGGTTGGCAGGAGATATGGGGAAAATGGTATTATCTTTATAGTGATGGAGCAATGGCATCAAATAGATGGATAGGTGATTACTATTTAACCGAAAGCGGAGCAATGGCAACGAATACTTGGATTGATGGGTATTATGTAGGACCTGATGGAAAATGGGTGAAAGATATTTCCATAGTTTATGAAATGGAAGTTGCCAACATTGTAAATAAAGAGCGTGCTGCAAATGGATTAGAACCTTTAGAATATGATTATGAACTTGCTGAGGCAGCCGGTGTGCGTGCAAAGGAGCTAGAGCAAAATTTGTCACATACTCGTCCGGATGGAACATCATGTTTTACTGTTTTGCAGGAATTTGGTATTGAATATTGGATGTGCGGAGAAAATATTGCAGCGGGACAAAGGACACCTGAGCAGGTTATGAATGGGTGGATGAACAGTCCAGGGCACCGTCAGAACATTATGGGTCCATATACACATATAGGTGTAGGGTATTATGTAGATAAGAACGGAAGAATGAATTGGGTCCAGCTTTTTATCGGAAAGTAGTTAAGGCAGACAATAAAAAAGAACCAGAACCAATGAGGGGGGAAGGTTGGTTCTGGTTTCTTTTTTAATATTTTTAAATATTAAAAAGAAGGAGAGCCGGTTTTCTATTCCGGCAATATGAAAAAGAAAAAGATTTTTGAAAAAGTCTTATCGGCTTTTACAAGTTATACTATAAAGGGTAAATGTGATGAATTTGTGATGAAATGATAAAAGAAATGTGAAGAAAAGAAAAAAACAGAGAATATCATTTCTATGTGTAGTGGTGGGAGTTTTGCAGAATAATTTCATAGTATAGGATAATTTTGACATAAAAAAGCAAGAGCAGAAATCTGAGGGGGATAGATTTCTGCTCTTGTTCATTTCATAAAAAAGAAGGAGTTACTGGCAATAGGCTTGCCAGTAATATGAAAAGAAAAAGATTTTGAAAAAAGTCTTATTGGCTTTTACAAGTTATACTATACTATGTAAATAAGGATAATTTATGACGAAATACTAAAAGAAAAATGAAAAAGAGAAAATTTCATTTATTCTTTTTTTATAAATGCTTTTAAATTTCTTATCTTTCTGATTGATAGAAAGGATCGGCAGGATATCCGCCGGCGGATTTCTGTATTCCCCTCTGTATTGCATCTTTGGAGTTTTTCCAGTCAGCATCTTTGTTTTTGTAATCGAATTTGTCACAGAACCATGCTAAATCATCGGTAACTCGCTGTAAGCTTTCTGTCATTAAAGAGAATAATTGTGGGTAAAATTCAGCTTTTTCTTTATCGGATAGTAATTCTTCTGCTGTTTCCACTAAATCACCGAAATGAGGAAGGCAGAAGCCTTTGCTGTTTTTAAAAAGTTCCTGAAATTCTTTATTTTTACGGTATAGCTCAAAAAAGGTATCTAAATATCTTGCATAGGTGTTTTTTGAATAATCACAGACATAACAGGAGTTCTTTTGTTCTTTTATCCATGCTCCTAAAGCGGTTTGAGGAGTGTCAGGATTTATTTTGGCTTTTTTGAAATGTCCCAGCATAGATGCCTTTTTTGGAGAAAACATTTTTATTTGCTGCTGTAATTCTTCATTTTTCTTTTTGAAATGTGTAGTGAGAATAAGTCCGGTGCCAAGGCGATTTCCGTAGTGAAATATTTTTTTGTAATGGTCTCGGCAAAACCCTAATTTGTCTGTTTCTGCACGTACATCGTCCTCCATATAGGAAGCGCCTTGTCCTAAGACAAAGTCAAGTGCATGTTGTTCTAAATTTCTTTCAATGAAGCAAAACGGACATTCATCATCAGCGTGAAATGCGTCCATTAAGGGGATAGTGTATATTTTCTCTTTCATAATATGTCCTCTATTCTTTAATTTTATATATTAAAGGGTATCATAGTTGGGGGTAGTTGAAAAGAGACTTTTGCAGATAAAAATTAGTGTTTGCAGGTTCTTTCAGAGTTTGGTAAGATAGTAAAGTAATGACAGAATTTGAGGAAAAAGGACATGAGAAAAAAGATTGATTTATTAGAAGGACCAATTGCGGGAACTCTTGCCCGTTTAGCTTTTCCAATTATGGGAACTTCCTTTATTCAGATGGGATATAATCTGGTGGATATGATATGGATTGGAAGATTGGGCAGTAATGCGGTGGCGGCAGTTGGGGCTGCCGGCATGTTTATGTGGCTGGCAAACGGATTTACAATGATACCACGAGTAGGTGGGCAGGTAAGCGTAGGGCAGCGTTTAGGTGCCGGGAAACCTGAAGAAGGCGCAGAATTTGCCAGAGGAGCTCTGCGTATGGGAGCATTTTTAGGTATTTTATATGGCATTGTCAGTTTGCTGTTGAATAAGCAGTTGATTGGATTTTTTAATCTGAACAGTCCGGATGTTATATGGGATGCCAGAGTTTATTTGATGATTACCTGTGGTTTGATTGTATTTTCCTTTTTAGATCAGGTTATCGGAGGAATTTTGGCTGCAATGGGAAATACCGTGACTACCTTTCGGGTTACTACGGTAGGATTGGTTATTAACCTAATTTTAGATCCGCTTTTGATTTTTGGTATCGGTCCGTTAAAAGGAATGGGTGTTGCAGGAGCAGCCTTTGCAACTGTATTTGCACAGATAATTGTATTTGTTCTTTATTTAAAAGCAGTATGGAGAGAACCAATTATTTTTGGCAGAATTCATTTGTTTGCAAGAACGCCGAAGGAACATATCAGAGAAATTGTAAAAATAGGTCTTCCTTCTGCTATGCAGGATGCGCTGATGTCTATGATTTCTATGGTAATTGCTCGCTTTATTGCAGGCTGGGGAGATGCAGCAGTTGCAGTTCAGAAGGTAGGAAGCCAGATAGAGTCTATTTCGTGGATGATGGCAGGCGGTTTTTCCACAGCAGTGAATGCTTTTATTGCGCAGAACTATGGTGCAGGGAAAAAGAAGCGTATTAAGAAGGGATATCGAAAAGCCATTGAAATTATGGCGGTGTGGGGTGTAATTACTACATTGCTTTTGTGGGTATTTCCGGAATTTTTCTTTAAAATATTTATTAAAGAACCGGATGTTATTCCAATGGGAGTGGATTATTTAAGAATTATAGGAATTTCGGAAATTTTTATGTGTCTAGAAGGCGCTGCCACAGGGGCGTTTCAGGGAATTGGAAAGACAGTCCCGCCGTCTGTTACGGGAATTTTGTTTAATGCCCTTAGAATTCCGGCAGCTATGATTTTATCTGCTACGGGCTTGGGATTAAACGGCGTCTGGTGGGCATTGAGCTTATCCTGTGTGTTTAAAGGAACAATTTTACCGCTATGGTTTAAAGTTGTATTAAAAAAATATGAGAAACAGGGAATGGAGGAGGAAGTAAGATGACGCAGCAACAGATTGTATTGATTGTTCTGGCAGCAGTCATTATTTTGGCGGGAATTTTTCTTGCTGTGAAAGGTAAACCGTCTATGATAAGAGAACGCTTTGCCAGTGGGGTTTCACCTGAAAATGAGAGAAAGTTTATGATGACCATAGGCGGAGCAGTTTCTGTCATGGGTTTGGATTTATTAATTTTGCAGCTTTTGTCTTTACGCATGAAATTAAGTTCTGAGCAGACGCTTTTAGTGCTTGGAGCGGGATTGGTAGTGTTTGTGGCAATTATCCTTATTGGACAAAAGTATTACAGAAGATAGGGAGATAGAAGCTATGTTAAACTGTTTTTGTGTCGGCATGGGAGGATTTCTGGGAGCAGCAGCCAGATATTTACTGAGCCTCATTCCTGTACAGGATAAACCAGGATTTCCGTGGAACACTTTTTTTATCAACGCAGCGGGAGCTTTTCTCATCGGCTGTATTTCTGCATTCGCAGCAAAAAAGGGAATAGGAAGCAGCTCTTTGATTTTATTTTTAAAGACGGGAGTATGCGGAGGATTTACCACTTTTTCTACTTTTGCGCTGGAAAGCTATGTGTTAATGGAAAATGGGAAAGGCGTTCTTTCGGTAATTTATATGATTGCCAGTGTGTTGGTATGCTTGGGTGCAGTGATGCTGGCACAAAAAATAATTTAAAATTCTATATAAAAGGAGAGGATAGAGATGAGCAGAGAATATCATATTGAGACAAAATGTATTCAGTCCGGTTGGAAACCAAAGAAGGGTGAACCGAGAATGATGCCGATTTATCAGAGCACAACTTTTAAGTATGACACAACAGAAGAAATGGGCAGATTGTTCGATTTAAAGGACAATGGATATTTTTATACAAGATGTCAAAATCCTACCAATGATTTAGTTGCAGCGAAAATTGCAGATTTGGAAGGCGGAGTTGCAGCAGTGCTCACTTCCTCAGGTCAGTCAGCAATTTTTTATTCTATTTTTAATATTTGTGAAGCAGGAGACCATGTAATCTGTGCTTCTGCTATTTACGGCGGTACTTTAAACGTTTTGGGCGTAACAGCGAAAAAGATGGGAATTGAATGTACTTTTGTAGATGTGGATGCGCCGGCAGAGGAATTGGAAAAAGCGTTTAAACCAAATACAAAGGCTGTCATTGCAGAAACTATTGCAAATCCATCTTTAGTAGTATTAGACATTGAAAAAATGGCAAATCTGGCTCACAGCCATGGTGTTCCTCTTGTAGTGGATAATACTTTTGCTACACCGGTAAATTGCCAGCCGTTTAAATGGGGCGCTGATATTGTAGTGCATTCCACAACAAAGTATATGGATGGTCATGCAGCGCAGGTAGGCGGTGCGATTGTAGACAGCGGAAATTTTGACTGGGAAGCTCACGCTGATAAATTCCCGGGACTGACAACTCCTGACGAGTCTTATCATGGAGTAGTTTATACAAAACAGTTTGGAAAAGCTGCTTATATTACAAAAATTAATGCACAGCTTATGCGTGATTTAGGCTCTGTTCCTTCTCCTATGAACTCTTTTATCTTAAATTTAGGGCTGGAGTCATTAGTTTTAAGAGTGGAAAGACATTGCTATAATGCACAGAAGGTTGCGGAGTATTTAGATGCACATCCGTTGGTTGGAAAGGTGAATTATCCGGGACTTCCACAGGATAAATATCATGATTTAGCGCAGAAATATATGCCAAAGGGAACTTGCGGGGTTATTTCTTTTGAATTGAAGAAGGGAAGAGAAGCTGCTGTGAAATTTATGGACAGCCTGAAGCTGGCTTCTATTGTTACGCATGTGGCAGATGCTAAGACAAGTGTATTGCATCCGGCAAGCCATACTCACAGACAGTTGAATGATGAACAGCTGGTTGCAGCAGGAGTTTCACCGGGAATGATCCGTTTTTCAGTAGGAATTGAGCATATTGACGATATTATCGCAGACCTTTCACAGGCATTGGAGGCTAGCGAAAAATAAGTATGAAATCTTATCAGATTACAGAGTGGAGTCATGAGCTGTTTCAGTTACAGGTAAATCCGAATGGGTTGTATATTGATGCAACCATGGGAAATGGATATGACACGTTGTTTTTATGTGAATTGGCGGGAGAAAGTGGAAAAGTTCTGGCTTTCGATGTGCAGGAAAAGGCAATTATGTGTACAACAAAGCTTTTAAAAGAGCACAATGTGGAAAATAGGGCAAAGCTTTATCTGGACAGTCATGAAAACATGGATGAATATGCAGAAGCAGGAAGCGTAGACGGCATTTATTTTAATTTCGGCTATTTGCCGGGAGGCGACCACAATCTGGCAACAAAGGCAGATACTAGCGTAAAAGCTATTGAAAAAGGTCTTGAACTGCTGAAAAAAGGCGGTGTGATGGCACTTTGCATTTACAGCGGAGGAGATACGGGATTTGAAGAAAAAAATCGAATTTTAGAGTATTTAAAGAAGCTGAACAGCCGAAAGTATGTTGTGATTGTCAACAGCTATTATAACAGGGAAAATAATCCTCCAATTCCTGCGTTTATTGTGAAAAAGGGATAGAATAGCCAAAGACGACATATAATACAAGTAAGAAAATGCAGGTTTTGTATTTTTATGAAAAAAGAAAAAGACGCAGGTATGTTACTTGCAGTGTTGTTTTTGGTATTGCCGTATCTTTTGACTATGATTATTTCGGGCAGAAAGGCGTGTCCGTTAAGCCGGCAGACGGATTTGGAAGAATATATTCCGATTTTAACAGCGGCTCATATTGACTGGGGATTTGAGAAAGAAGCAATTCAAGCGCAGACAGTGATTGAGAGAACGAATTTATCTTTAAAAATGAAATCAGAAGAAGCCATGAAGGATATTCGGGAAGCGGCTGATTATTTAAAGAAAAAAAGTATGAGCGGGGAAGAACTGAAACAATTTCGGAGGTTTCAGGAGGCAGCTGTTCATACCGAGGGAGAAGTTCTTGTATTTCAAAAGGAGAAAAGAGAGCTTCCTTATCATCCTCTCAGTCAGGGTAAAACCAGAAGCGGAGAAGAAATTCTGGGTGAAAAGTTTGCTTACATACCCTCAGTGGAAACACCGAAAGATATAGACAGTCCTCTGTATGTAGAGGGCTGTTATTTTTCTCTAAAGGAGTTGGAAGAGAAGATTAAAAAAAGTTATCCTGCTTTTTCCATAACAGCAGAGGCAGAAATCGAAATAACAAAAACAGACAGTGCAGGGTATGTTATGGAAATTCAGATTGGAAATCAGGCGTTTCAGGGAGAACGGATAAAAGAGGTGCTTGATTTGCCTTCCTCTTGCTTTAGCGTGCAAAGCAGTCAAGGGGAAGTGCGTTTTTTATGTAAAGGTATCGGACATGGAATGGGAATGAGCCAGTATACGGCTCACAATCTGGCATTAGAAGGAAAAAATTATGAGCAGATATTGGGATATTTTTTTCCTGATATGGAAATAGAGAAAGAAAAATGAAAAGATGTATAACTTCTGCTTTTCTGGTAATCCTATATTTGAAAACAAGAAAGGGGCGGATGAGCCCACTAAGGCAGAGGTGAAAAATATGAGTAAAAAAGGAAAAATTCGTGTAGCACTGGGAAGCTTACTGGCACTTACTCTGGTAGTTACCTGTGTGGCTGTTTACCAGTCCGGGAGTAAGAGCAGAGCAAATGAGAAAGAATTTGTTAAGGAGAACGAGGAAGATATTGTTGACCAGGCAATAAAAACAGAGGAACGAGAAGAGACAGAGGAAGAAACACAGGATGTAAATACCACAGATGTAGAGGGTACAAGAGAAGTGGAAGACAGTACACCGGAGAGCACAGAGGAGACTGCTCCTGAAACAGTGACACCGGAAACAACACCGGAGCAGACACCTGCACCGGAGGCAGAAAATACATCTGCACAGGCAGCAGCAGCGCCGGAAATTAACTTTACAGAGAGTTCCTTAATGGAATGGCCGGTAAACGGACAGGTTGTTTTGGATTATAATATGGATAATACAATTTATTTTCCGACTTTAAATGTGTATAAGCTCAATCCTGCAATCGCTATTTCTTCAGAAGTAGGCGCTCCCGTGGCAGCAGTTGCCAACGGAAAAATTGTGTCTGTGGTAAATAATGAAGAAACAGGGCAGACGGTTACGGTGGATATGGGAAATGGCTATCAGGCAGTTTACGGACAGTTAAAAGACGTACCATTTCAGGCAGAGGAATATGTTTCCGCCGGAAGTATATTGGGATATATCAGTGAACCTACAAAATATTACACAAAGGAAGGGGCAAATCTGTACTTTGCTTTATCAAAGGATGGAGTTTCTTTAGATCCGATGCAGTATCTTCCGTAAAAGAATATCATTCACAAATTCTGACTGGGAGAGTATAATAAACTATGCGGAAAGAAAATCCGCAGCCGATTTTATATTACAGTCAGTATCTTGTTTGAGTGAAATACTTTTTAATCGGCGGCTTGATATATAGAACGTCATGTCTTTGGGCAAGGCGTTCCTTACATAGATTTACGGGAGAAGAAGATGAATTATACGTATATGGTAAAGTGCAGCGACGGCAGTTTTTATACCGGATGGACAAACAATCTGGAAAAAAGGATTGCCAGTCACAATGCGGGGAAGGGCGCAAAATATACAAAAAGCAGATGTCCGGTAGAGCTGGTTTATTTTGAAGAATTTGAGACCAAGACGGAAGCTATGCGCAGGGAATATGAGATTAAACAGTTGAAAAGAGAAGGGAAAATAGAGCTGGTTAAGAAATTTGTGTGATATCATAACTTTGAACCGCCACATTGACAGGACTAAGTGTCCGGTATCCATGTGGCGGAAGTTTTTGTCTAGTCTGTGATTTGTTTTTTCAGATAATGTCCTACGATATTAGCAAAGTTGGAAATATCGTGAATATAGGCAAAATCCTTTCCAAAGATTTTCTTTTCTGCCTGAAGGTCTTCTTCTTCGCCTGCAAATACACCTAAAACAGAAATTTTACGATTTCTCAGCCTGCGAATTTCCGTGGCAGTGTCTTTTACCGCAAAATCCAGACAATAGGGCTGCTTTTCTGTTTTTTGACGAGAATTTGCGGCGATGATATCGTTGGGATTTCCATCACTTAATACAATCAGAATTTTATTTTCCTGTGGCTGTTTATCAAGGCTGTCGGCAGCAGCTCGGATGGCAAGTCCGTCTCGGTTGTTGGCTGAACCATAAAATTCAAAGATATTTTCGTCAGCATCAGAATTATCTAAATAATCCCGATATTCATTTAAGATAGTGTAAGAGCCAAAAGTGCAAAAGCCTGTTACCCGATGGGGAATTTGTGCAAGGCTTAAGGCACGGCTGATAATAAAGCCTTGGAGCGCCACAAGACTTTGGCGTCTTTGCTGTGAACCGCTGGCATCGATGAGAACTTCCACGGCAAAATCGGAATTATTCTGTAAAAGTTCCCGTTTAAAAAGCATAGAATTATCGGTTCGCCCTAAATTCCAGAGTTTTTCCGGACAGATAGTACCATATTCGCTACTACACAGTTCCCGCTCCGTTCTGGTAAGTAAAGCTCTTTTTAACAGATTGGAAAGGGAGAGAATGTTTTGCCGTGTGAGAAGAAAATTCTTTTTATAAACATGAAGGTTTTCTTCCTTTATCCGCTTTACATAATCTGTTTTGGCGTTGCTTTCTGTCTGATTGTGAAGAACACCCTTTGTAATATGAAGCTTGCAGTCTTCATGTATGCCCGTACACATTTGTTTTTGCAAATGTGATTTTTCATTGGGTGGAAGAATACTTTTTCCATAATTCAGCTCAATATATTTCTCCAGATGCTCCGAGGACTGTTTATCAAGAGTCAGAAGTCTGGCGTTTGATTTATCTTGTTTTCCGTTATCCTGAGCATCGACATGACCGCTAAATATATTGGCAGTGTTTTCTTCAGAGATAAGATTGTCCTGTTCTTTCGTTTCCTCCGAGTCTTCAGCGGCAGATTTTAATCCGGAGGTATCTCTGCTGATACCTTTAAAATATTCTGCAAATCCTTTTTCATAGGCAGTGTGATAGACTTCATCAATACATTTACACACATCTTTTACAGAGCTTGTATGAGAAAGAGCAGTGATTTTTAAAAGCAGAGGCTGCAGCTTGGGATTTACAGTTTTTTGGTAAAGCTGAAATTCTAAATAGCAGTATTCCAGATAATCCCAATCTGTATGGGAAAAACGGAAGGCATCTTTTTTCAGAGTTTCATGAAAAGCTTTCCTGCGTATGTTTTCAATTCCCTTTCGTTCTGCGCAGACTTTTTGGCAGACTGCACTGTCGATACAGAGCTTGGAAATCAGGGAAAGAACGGAAGGTTCTGCTCCATATTGTATTTTCTTTTTTATATAGGCTTCAAAAAACTCTGCATCAAAATATTTTTGGAAAGCTCCCTGCAAAATCATATTGTAGAAAGCAATTTCAGGAGATTTTTGCAAGTCTGCGGGATTGATTTTTACATCGCAGTTATAGTCCTCACTGACTGTCCACAGAAGATTTTGCAGTCTGTTTTCCATCATGTTTTCTTTCATTAAAACACATCACCGCTTTTCCATGTATCAGGGATACGAGTCATAACAATATCACTGATAAGTTCCCGTTCAAAGGCATCAAAGCTTTTATTGATAATACCCATTTCTACGGCTTCTATTGGTGTTAAACCGCCGTGTATAAGGCGAAGGGCGCCGATAAGCCCACGCATATCTACTGCCTTTGTGGAAATTTCTCCATTTTTTGCTTTTAACTGTAAGTCTAAAAACAGACCACAGAATTGTTCCAGGGCATCTGGCTTGATGTGAGGAAAGATATTTCTTAAAATCTGTTCTAAACGTTCCATAGAAAGTGGAGGCATATTGATTACCATAAAACGAGAAACAAGAGCCTCATTTAATTCTTTTGTTCCGGCATAGCCATAGTTCATCGTACCAATAAAACGTGTAGCAGGATGAAGGGCAATTTTTTCATAACCGGGTACATCCATAATTCGGCGATAATCCAAAACTGCGTGGAGAACAGCTACCGCATCGTTTTTTGCCATATTAATTTCATCCAGAATACCAAAACCACCGGAAACAGCACATTGATAAATAGGTCCTTGTCTTAAAGTGACCTCATTATTTTTAAAGGTATCTGTTCCGATGAGGCTGCTGCTGTCGGTATTTACATGAAAAGAAATGTTATAAGTGGGACGGCCGAAAATCCATGCCAGATTTTCAGCCAGTATATTTTTACCTGTTGCTTTATCTCCACATAGAAGCAGGTTTTCCCCTTCTAATAAAGCGGTAACTGCCTGTGTGAGAATTTTGGTTCCGTAAAAAGGCATAGAAGGTTCTATAAGTCTTGCCTTTAGTGAGTCGGGCAGTGGATATTGGCTTTTAAAAGTGGCAATACGTGACTGCAAAGCTTCATTGAAATCCATAAAACGCCCCTTTCTGCAGATATTAGATTACCTGCTGAATTTCATAATTATCATTTACAAGTACGATGTCTGCATATTTACCAGGAGTAAGAGAGCCTACTTTGTCATATACGCCAATGCTATTAGCAGGATTTCTGGTAGCTGCAAAGATAGCAGTTGCTTCAGGAATGCCAAACTCCATAGCTTTTTTCATACAGTCAAAAAGGTTTGTAGCAGAGCCTGCAATTGTGCCGTCAGAGAGAGCTGCGAAGCAGTCCGTCATAGTAACTTCCTGTCCTCCAAGTTCATATTTACCATTTGGCATACCGGTTGCCATCATAGAGTCACTGATAAGGACAACACGTTCATCACCGAACATCTTAAATGTAGTACGGATTGTAGCAGGGTGAATGTGGAAACCATCGCAAATAAGTTCTACCATACAGTCTGGTGTATCACAAGCTGCACCTACAACACCTGGATCTCTGTGAGCAAATGGAGGCATGGCATTGTATAAATGAGTTACGTGTTTCGCACCCATGTCCATAGCTTTTTTTGCACATTCGTAATTTGCAGTAGTATGACCAATGGAAATAACAACTTCATCTTTCACTTCCTGAATAAAGTCAAAAGCTTTATCTACATTTGGTGCCAATGTAACCAGTCTGATTTGATTTCCGGAGGCTTCATTACATTTTCTAAAGAAAGATGCATCCGGAACAGAAATATATTCTCCGGCCTGTGCGCCTTTCTTTTTAATATCAATCAATGGCCCTTCCATATTTACACCGATAATATGAGCAAGCTCGCTGGATGGCTCTACTTTCGTGGCAGTAGCAAAAATATCCATAAGCTGGTCTTTAGCAAGTGTCATAGAAGTAGGACAGTAGGAAGTAATACCGTGTTCTTTTTCATACTGTAAAATAACCTTTAAGCCTTCTGGATCTGCATCACAGAAATCATGACCTTTTGCACCATGGCTGTGCACATCTACAAGACCTGGAATAACCTTTAAACCGGAGGCATCAATGACTGTTTTATCTGTTACTTCTGCTTCTGAAGCTACAATTCTGTCATTTTCTACATATAAATCTTTTTGCAGGAAGGTACCGTCTTCCTGAAATACAAAACCATTTTTTATAATCATAGTGAATTCTCCCTTTTCGTTTATTTATATTTTTATTATAAGGAGATGAGAGAGGGAAATCAACTGTTTAAAATGAATATTTAAACTGTTCTAATGGCTACTTTTAAACAGAGAAATAATTCACAAATTTAAACAATAAGGGTATAATTGATGTTATCAAATGACTAAAAGAATACGGAGGGATAATGTGAAAAAAAATGAAGTAAAGACAGAAAAAACATATATCGAAGGAGTACGGATTAATTTTTTATATGTGGATAAGTATTCTTTTGGCGGAGAGTGGTATATGCCAGAAAGCAAAATTCCATATAGTATGTTGCGGTACATTACAGCCGGAAAGGCAATCTTTATTATAGATGGAAAAGAGATTACTGTAGAAAAAAATCAAGTAGTGTATATTCCAAGAGGATGTGAGTTATCCTGCCATGCACTGGGGAGTACTTTTTCTTTTATGAGTATTCGTTTTAATACGTCTGTGTACTATGATGGCGGAGATTTTTTGAAAGATTATTATGAAATGCCGGATGTTTTAGAAGATAGGGGAGAAAAGGAATATTTTGAAAAAATTTATGATGCCATACATTTAGAAGGGGCAGAGCGCATGTTCTTAGTCAGAGGATATTTGGAATTACTGATTGGAAAGATTATTGAAAGAGTAGGAAAGGACAATGCACATTTGAAAAGAGAGGTATGGAGGAAAGAAAACTCTTTAAATTCAGGAACAGAGCGTATGGATGAAAGAATTCGTTCTGTGGTGGATTTTATGGTGCTACATCCCACAGAAACATATACTACAGCTAGACTTTGTGAAATGGCTGGATTAGGAGAAACAAGATTTCGCAAGCTCTTTAAAGAGCAAACGGGAAAAAGCCCGGGAGAATATTTACGAGATATGCGAATGACTGTTGCAGGGAGAAGGTTACTTTTGTCAGCAGAAAGTGTTAGCGATATAGCATATAGTGTTGGGTATGAAGATGTTAATTTCTTTATCCGCGTATTTAAAAAATATTTTGGTGTAACTCCTAATCAATATAGAAAAGTATCCAAGGAATAGTGCGGAATAATCCTATAAAGTGAGGGAAAATATATAAAAATGTATGGTTTTATTTGGTCGAACCTTTAGTAATTATACAAAATAACCAAAAAACTCTTTTCTGAAACAATAGAAAAGAGATTTTTTTGTTAAAAAATAAAGAATACACGGATGTGGAATAAAAAGTGTTGTTTTGTGCTACTAATAAATGGATATTCTGTGGTATTGTCTAAAAAAAAGAAGTAAAATTTCATTATCAAAAGCGAAATCCACAAAAAAAGAACGGGATATGTGGAAAGCGTTATAAAAAGGAACGTAAAATTATAGATGAAAGGAGTTAGATTTTATGAAAAAGAAACTAGCGTTATTATTAGCAGGAATTTTGGCATTGGGATCTTTTGCAGGTTGCGGAGGTGACTCTGGAAGTAAGGATAAAGGAAAAGAGCAGAGTTCTGTGAATGCAGACGGAGAGCTGGAAGGTGATATTACATTTTGGCATTCCTTTACACAGGGAGGAAGATTAGATACCATCCAGGCAGCAGCAGATAAGTTTATGGAAGAAAATCCAAAGGTAAATATCAAAATAGAAACCTTTTCTTGGAATGACTTTTATACAAAGTGGACAACAGGACTTGCTTCAGGAAACGTGCCAGATATGAGTACAGCTTTGGTTGGTCATGTAACAGAAATGATTAACTCAGATGCATTAGTTCCTTTAAATGATTTAATTGATGATATTGGAAGAGATAAATTTTCAGAAAATGCATTAAACGAAGGTACTGTGGATGGTAATAATTATTCTATTCCATTATATTCCCATGCAATGGTTATGTGGGTGAGAAAGGATTTGCTGGAACAAAATGGATTAGAAGTACCTAAAACATGGGATGAATTATATGAAACAGCTAAACAGCTTACAAAAGATGGAATTTATGGATTGTCATTCCCATGTGGTTCTAACGATTTTCAGGCGACAAACTTCTTAAATTTCTATGTTAGAAGCGGTGGTGGAAGCCTTTTGAATGATGACTTAACAGCAAACTTGACTAGTGATTTGGCAATTGAGGGAATTAACTACTGGTTGAAGGTTTATGAAGATTGTTCACCAAAGGACTCTGTAAATTATGACGTTTTAGATCAGGCAACTTTATATTACCAAGGAAAAACAGCATTTGACTTTAACTCTGGTTTCCAGATCGGTGGTGTTCAGCAGAACTCTCCTGATTTATTACAGTATGTAGATTGTTATCCAATTCCTACTATAGACGGAAGTGAACAAAAGGGAATTACAACTTCTAATCAGCCGATTGTAGTATGGAAAAATTCAAAACACCCTGATATCTGTAAAGAATTTATTAAAACTCTGTATGAGGAAGAAAATTACTTAGATTTCTTGGCATCCCAGCCGGTAGGTATGCTTCCATCTATTTCTGGTATTGAAGATTTAGATGCATACAAAAATAATGAAACTATTCAGCAATTCCAACATGCAGAAGAAGTTATTAGTTCTCAGATACCAGGGGGAACAGCAATTGGATTTGAACATGGTCCAAATCTTCAGGCTGGATTAATTGTAAATCAGCATGTTATAGAAGAAATGTTCCAAGATATCATTACTAATGGTACTGATGTTGAGACGGCAGCGAAAGCAGCAGAAGAGGAATTAAATACATTATTTAAGGCTGCTGCACAATAAAAATAAAGTGAGGCTGTTGCCATAATATAATTTATAGCAACAGCCTCTAAAAGGAGATAACACATATGAAACATATGAAAAATAGAGACTTAACAAGATGGTTATTTGTATTACCAGCGATTATTGTTGTATGTGCCTTATTTCTTTATCCTATTTGTTCAAGTATTTTTTACAGCTTTACAAACAAGAACCTAATAAGACCAACTTACAGCTTTGTCGGATTCGATAACTACGTAACAATTCTTACAGACGAAGCATTTTGGAGTTCATTTTTTAACTCATTGAAATGGACCGTTTTTTCCTTAGTGGGACAACTTTTAGTGGGATTTACTGCAGCATTAGCATTGAACAGGGTAAAGCATTTAAAAGGTGTGTATAAAACTTTATTGATTATACCGTGGGCATTTCCATCTATTGTTATCGCATTTTCATGGAAATGGATATTAAATGGTGTATATGGTATTTTGCCAAATCTTTTAGTACAACTAGGAATTTGCGATGAAATACCTCAGTTTTTAACAGAAAAAACGTTAGCGTTTGTGGTATTAGTTTTGATAAATATATGGTTTGGAGCACCAATGATTATGGTTAATGTACTGTCAGCATTGCAAACAGTTCCACAAGATCAATACGAGGCAGCCGAAATTGATGGTGCGAAAAAATGGCAGTCATTTCTTTATATTACAGTTCCTCATATTAAAATTGTTATGGGACTTCTTGTAGTTCTTCGTACAGTATGGATATTTAATAACTTTGATATTATTTATCTGATTACAGGAGGAGGTCCAGCAGGTTCTACGGAAACTGTACCGGTATATGCATACAATATGGGTTGGGGAACAAAGTTACTGGGACAGTCATCAGCAGTAACAGTTCTGTTGTTTATATTTATGATGGTAATTTGTATTGGATACTTTGCAGTTATCGGACGTTGGGAAAAGGAGGATAAGTAATGAAACGTAGACAGGGAAGAGTTGGAAATGCAGTATGTCATGTTTATTTACTTATTCTGACGAGTATTGCAGTATTTCCTCTTTTATGGATTTTGATTTCATCAGTTAAGGGTAAAGGTGAGTTGACAGGAAATCCTACAGGTTTTCTTCCAAAAACAGTGACTCTAGATTACTTTGAACATGTTATTAATGATTTGGGATTTATAACTAATATTAAAAATAGTATTATTATTTCTCTGATTACAACAGTTATTGCAATTACAATTGCATCTATGGCAGCGTATGGAATTGTAAGATTTTTTCCTAAATTCGGGGCAGTTATGTCTAGATTTTTAGTGACAACATATATATTTCCTCCGATTTTGCTCGCAATTCCGTATTCAATTGTTATGGCAAAATTGGGATTGACGAACACAAGAGTAGGTTTAATTATCGTTTATTTATCATTTAGTATTCCGTATGCGGTATGGTTATTAGTAGGGTTCTTTAAGAGCGTTCCTATTGGAATTGAGGAAGCAGCTCGTATAGATGGGGCAAATAAGATTATGGTATTCGGAAAAGTTGTCCTTCCCTTGGTTGCACCAGGTATTGTTGCAACAGCTATTTATACATTTATTAATGCATGGAATGAATTTTTGTATTCTTTGATTTTGATTAACGACACAGAAAAAATGACAGTTGCCGTGGCTCTTCGTTCTTTAGATGGAGCAGAAATCCTTGATTGGGGAGACATGATGGCAGCGTCAGCATTAGTAGTAATACCTTCTATTATTTTCTTCTGCTTAATTCAAAATAAAATTGCAGGTGGATTATCAGAAGGTGCAGTGAAATAAAAAACATAACGTGAAAGGAGATTTTTATTATGGTAGTAAAATATGGAGTAGTAGGTGTAGGTTATTTTGGAGCGGAGCTGGCAAGAATTTTAAAGAGATTGGACGATGCAGAAGTAACAGTTGTATATGATCCGGATAATGGTCAGAAAATTGCTAATGAGCTTGGCTGTGATGCAGCAGCTTCGTTAGATGAACTGGTAGCGAGAGAAGATGTAGATACTGTTGTAGTTGCTACACCAAATTATTTACATAAAGAGCCAGTTATTAAGGCTGCACAGCACGGGAAAAATGTATTCTGTGAGAAACCAATTGCTCTTAGTTATGAAGATTGTGATGAAATGGTTAGAGCTTGTGACGAAAATAGAGTAACTTTTATGGCAGGACATATTATGAACTTTTTCCATGGAGTACAGAGAGCAAAAGAGTTGATTAATGAAGGTGTAATCGGAAAAGTTTTATATTGTCATTCAGCAAGAAATGGCTGGGAAGATGTACAGCCATCTGTATCATGGAAAAAAATTAGAGAAAAATCAGGTGGACATTTATATCACCACATTCATGAATTGGACTGTGTACAGTTTATTATGGGTGGTATGCCGGAGGCTGTTACTATGACAGGCGGTAATGTGGCTCATGTAGGTGAAAATTTTGGTGACGAAGATGATATGCTGTTTATTAATGCAGAGTTTTCTGATAATCGTTTCGCAGTAATGGAATGGGGGTCTGCTTTCCACTGGCCAGAACATTATTTGTTAATTCAAGGAACAAAGGGCGCAATTAAACTGGATATGTTTGATGCTGGATGTACTTTAAAGGTTGATGGAAAGGAAGAACATTTCTTACTTCATGAGACGAAAGAGGAAGATGATAATAGAACAAGCATTTATCATGGAACAGAGATGGATGGTGCAATTCAATATGGAAATCCAGACAAAATACCTCCATTATGGTTACAAGGAGTCATGAACAAAGAGATGAGATATCTTAATGAATTGATGCACGGAATGGAACCTTCTGATGAATTTAGACCACTGTTGACAGGAGAAGCAGCGAGAGCAGCTATTGCGACAGCTGATGCTTGTACAAAGTCAAGATTCGAAAACAGGAAAGTAGCATTAAGCGAAATTATAGGAAAATAAAAATATAAGGCAGGAGGAGAGGACATTTCATAGTAAAAGTTGAAGTTCTCTCCTTTTAAATTTCAAAATAATGGAAGGTTTTGTAATGAAAAAACGGAATAAAAAAATAATGGCGGTTTTTATGGCATTAACGCTTACTTCAACAATTGTACCAGCATATTCTTACAATGTATGGGCAGGAGAGAAAGAAAATAATGCAAATATTTCTGTAATTCCACAGGGACTTATATTGGAAAAGGAGAATATTGATATTGAAGAGGGAAATACCTATGACTTAACGAATGAGACAGGTGGTGATATGATACAGTCATTAGAAGAAGGAACAATTATAGTTTCATTTACATCTACAGGGACGCAAGCTTATCAAAGTCTTATTAGTGCAGGAAATTCTACAAAGAGAAATCGAAACCGATATTTTCATCTATATATTACAGATACAGGTGCTTTAGGAATGGAATTACGAAACACGGATGAGGTGTTTAAATATACATTAAGTCGACCGGCTGCATTGAGAGGTTCCTATAAAGGTGAAATAGCAGAAAATACAGTAGCTTTTAAAGCTGATAAAGAGAAGAAGGAGTACAAAATTTTTGCTAATGGAGAATTACTTGCTACATTAAAACAGGAAGACTTTAAGTTTATTAAAGATATAAGTGGAGTAAATAACGTTCAGCTTGGAGGAACGATGAGGGATGGAGCAGTAGGATATCCATTTGAAGGAACTATAAAGAATGTAAAAGTATATAGTAATCCGTTGAGTGACGAAGAATTACTAGAAAGTACAGGAAAAACTACTTATGGAAAAAATATTTTTTATGCAGGAGATGAGACCGGCTCTAATTATTTTAGAATTCCTACATTGTTAACTTTAAGTAGCGGAACAGTGGTTGCTACTGCAGATGCCAGATATGGAGGAACACATGATGCAAAAAGTAATATTGATATAGCTTTTGCAAAAAGTAAAGACAGTGGAGAGACGTGGAGTACTCCAACACTTCCTTTAGTATTTGATGATTATGCAGCTCAGGAAATAGACTGGCCAAGAGATTCTGTAGGAAAAAATGTACAAATTAATGGAAGTGCCTCTTTTATTGATTCGGTAACAGTAGAAGATAGTACTACCGGCAGATTATTCTTATTTGCAGATGCTATGCCTGCTGGAATAGGATTTTCCAATACAGCTGCTGGTTCTGGATTTAAAACAGTAGATGGAGAGAAATATGTAAAACTTCATTGGCACAAAGATCCAGCTAATACATACAATTATACCATTCGAGAAGATGGTATAATCTATGACGATAGGACAGGAATGCCTACAGAGTACTCGGTAGATGGTGATTATGATTTGCTGAAAAATGGCGAATATTTAACTCAGAAACAGTATGATGTTCATTTTGAAGGAACAAAACTGATTGAAGAAAAAAATGATGTAGACGTTAATATGAATATCTTCTATAAAGATTCTTATTTTAAAGTTTTGCCAACAAATTTTATTGTAATGAAATATAGTGATAATGAAGGTGAAACATGGTCAGATATGCAAATTCTTGGAAGGTTTCAAGAGGATAATCAGAGAGTCCCATTATATGGACCAGGAGTAGGAACGCAGATTAAAAATGGTGAGCATGCAGGAAGAATTATATTAACAATGTATAATAGTATATCAGCAGAATTTGGATTCCTGTATAGTGATGATCATGGAGCTAATTGGAACTATGTTACAACAGATTTGGGCGGAAGTGGAACTTTTGCAGAAGCACAAATTGTAGAATTACCGGATGGTACACTTCAAACTTATATGCGTACAAGTGTAGGGAAAATAGGTGTTATAACAAGCATTGATGGAGGTACAACATGGACAGAGCAGGAATTTGTTCCTGGCATGACAGCAGCATCTTATGGTACACAGCTTTCCGTAATTAGCACAAGTCAGCTTGTAGATGGAAAACCAGCAATTTTATTATCAGAGCCAGCTGCCACAAATGGTAGACGTGGAGGAAAGATATGGGTTGGTCTTGTAAATGATACAGGGGCAGAAGGATATGATAAATATGACATAGAATGGAAATATTGCTATTCAATTGATAATGATAAATATGGATTTGCATATTCTTGTATGTCAGAATTGCCGGACGGAAATATTGGAATTTATTATGAAAAATATGATTCATGGTCAAGAGACGAGCTTCATTTAAAAAATATTATGAAGTTTGAGAAATATAGTCTTGATGAATTAACAGGCAATAGTTGGCTAATTAAGTGAAATATGTAAGTGTGACAGGAGAGACAAAAATGATATACGACGAAATAAAAAACATATCACGTTATCGTGGAATTTCTTCTAATCTGGACACCGCCATTGATTTTCTGGAAAAAACAGATTTAAAGAGTCTTCCACTGGGAAAAACAGAAATTCTGGATGATAAAGTATTTGCCAATGTTATGGAGGTACAGGCAAAAGATGAGGAAGAATTAAGTTTTGAAATTCATAAAAAATATATGGATATTCAGATTGACGTTGAAGGTACAGAACTAATTCTTATCGGTCTTGGTGAATTTACGGAAAAAGAACCGTTTTCAGAAGAAAGAGATTTCGGAAGCTGTACAGCAGAAAAAAGTGCGCGGATGATTATGGGACCGGGAAGATTTATTGTATGTATGGCACAAGAACCTCATCTTCCCAGTGCAGCGGCAGGTGATGAGCGTAGATTAAAAAAATGTGTGATTAAAGTAGCAGTGGAAGATTGAGTCAAAATTGAGTACTGAAAAGGAGAAAATTATGAAACAAAAGTTGGAGCAGCTTAAAGGACATTTAATTGTATCTTGCCAGGCATTACCTCATGAACCGTTGCATTCCTCTTTTATTATGGGAAGAATGGCAAAAGCAGCAGAAGAAGGAGGAGCAAAAGGAATTCGCGCCAATACGAAAGAAGATATTCTGGAAATTAAAAAGAATGTAGACCTTCCGGTAATTGGAATTGTGAAACGTGATTATGATGACAGTAAAGTTTATATTACACCTACTATGAAAGAAGTAGACGAACTGATGGAAGTGAAACCGGAAATTATCGCTGTTGATGCTACCATTGAATTAAGACCGGGTGGATTGACATTAGATGAATTTTATCATGATATTCGCAAAAAATATCCGGATCAATTATTGATGGCAGACTGTTCTACTGTGGAAGAAGCGTTGCATGCGGATGAGCTCGGATTTGATTTTATCGGAACAACTCTTGTAGGTTATACAGAGCATAGTAAGGAAGATAAAATTGAAGAGAATGATTTTGAGATTATTCGTACAATTTTAAAAAATGTAAAACATTGTGTAATTGCGGAGGGAAATATCAATACCCCTGAAAAAGCAAGGCATGTAGTAGAATTGGGCTGTTATAGCGTTGTAGTTGGTTCTATTATTACCCGTCCCCAATTAATTACAAAGTCTTTTACAGAAGAAATGAAAAAAGCAGAAATTTAAAGTGAAATTTTAAGGAGGAAAATAAAATGGCAAATTTAGAAAAATATAAAGGAATTATTCCGGCATTTTATGCTTGTTATGACGAAGAAGGTAATGTAAGTCCTGAAAGAGTTCGTGCATTGACACAGCATTTTATTGACAAAGGTGTAAAGGGAGTTTATGTAAACGGTTCTTCAGGAGAATGTATTTATCAGGGTGTAGAAGAACGTAAAATTATTATTGAAAATGTAATGGCAGTTGCAAAAGGGAAACTGACAGTTATCAATCATGTTGCATGTAACAATACAAAGGACAGCGTAGAATTGGCAAAACATTCTGAAAGTGTAGGTGTTGATGCTATTGCTTCCATTCCTCCAATTTATTTCCGTTTGCCGGAGTATTCAATTGCGGCATACTGGAATGCAATCAGCGAAGCAGCGCCAAATACAGATTTTATTATTTATAATATTCCTCAGTTAGCAGGAACGGCTCTTACTATGAGTTTGTTTGCTGAAATGATGAAAAATCCTAGGATAGTGGCTGTAAAAAATTCTTCTATGCCTACACAGGATATTCAAATGTTTAAAGCAGCGGGAAAAGAGGCAAAAGGAGAGTTTGTAGTATTTAACGGACCGGATGAACAGTTTGTAGCAGGACGAGCTATTGGAGCAGATGGAGGTATTGGAGGAACTTATGGTGTAATGCCTGAGTTATTCTTGAAATTAAATGATATGATTGCAGCAGGTGAATGCGAAAAGGAAACAGAACTCCAGTATGATATTAATGAGATTATTTACAAGATGTGTTCCAGTCATGCAAATATGTATGCAGTTGCAAAAGAAATTCTTCGTATTAATGAAAATCTGGACTTGGGCGGCGTTCGTCTTCCTTTGGAGAATTTACAGGAAGCAGATAAAATGATTGCAAAAGAGGCAGCAGATATGGTAAATGCTGTTAAAGAAAAATATCTGTAGAAGATATAGATAATAGGGAAGAAAAGGAGCTGGCATTATGAAGACATATATATGTATTGATATTGGCGGGACTTCCATAAAATACGGTATAATTAAAGAAGACGGGATTTTTCTTGTTACCGGAGAAATGCCTACAGAAGCCATGAAATACGGTGGTCCGGGAATTATGAGAAAAGCGGAAGCGATTGTGGAGAAATTTTTACAGGAATATGAACCGGAAGGGATTTGTGTGTCAACAGCAGGCATGGTAGACTGTGAAAATGGTAAAATTACTTATGCAGCTCCGTTAATTCCTGATTATACAGGAACAGAAATTAAGAAAATTTTGGAAGAACGATTTCATTTACCGTGTGAAGTGGAAAATGACGTAAATTGTGCAGGATTAGCAGAAAATTTTAATGGAGCTTCAAAGGGAAGTAAAATCAGTGTTTGCTTAACCATAGGAACGGGAATAGGCGGTGCAATTCTTATAGACGGAAAGGTGTTTCACGGATTTTCCGGAAGCGGATGTGAAGTAGGGTATATGCACCTTCCGGGCGGAGAGTTTCAGGATATGGGCGCCAGCAGTATTCTTGTAAAAAAGACAGCAGAATATAAAAGTATATCACCGGAAAGTATTGACGGAAAATATGTGTTTGAACATGCAAAGAAGGGTGATATGGATTGTGTTCGTGCCATTGAGGAAATGTGTGACGTGCTGGGGATGGGAATTGCCAACATTTGCTATGTAGTAAATCCCGAAGTCGTGGTATTGGGTGGAGGGATTATGGCTCAAAAAGAATATTTGAAAGACAGGATAAGGATAAGTCTGGATAAATATCTTTTGCCTTCTGTAGCTAGATATACCTGTCTGGAATTTGCTAAAAATAAAAATCAAGCAGGAATGCTGGGAGCATTTTGTCATTTTAAAGAAAGACATTAACAAAAAAGGGCAGCCGTTGGATTTCAACGACTGCCTCTTGCTATGCGGAGGATTTACATTATAGATTAACCAAAGTATCTCTTTAAGAGACCTTCAAAAGCTTTACCGTGACGAGCTTCGTCTCTAGCCATTTCATGAACTGTGTCATGGATAGCGTCAAGGTTAGCAGCTTTAGCACGTTTTGCTAAGTCAAATTTACCGGCAGTAGCGCCGTTTTCAGCTTCAACACGCATTTCCAGGTTTTTCTTTGTGCTGTCAGTAACAACTTCACCTAATAATTCAGCGAATTTAGCAGCGTGTTCAGCTTCTTCCCAAGCAGCTTTTTCCCAGTATAAACCGATTTCAGGATATCCTTCTCTGTGAGCAACTCTAGCCATAGCTAAGTACATACCAACTTCGGAACATTCACCTTCGAAGTTTGCTCTTAAATCAGCGGCAATATCTTCGCTAACGCCTTTTGCAACGCCTACAACATGTTCAGCAGCCCAGCTTTTTTCTTCAGACTGTTCTACAAATTTTTCAGCGCCAACGCCGCAAACCGGACATTTTTCAGGAGCTGCATCGCCTTCATGAACATAACCACATACACTACATACAAATTTTTTCATAATAATAATCTCCTTTTCATTTAAATAATTTTTGCTATGAAATCTGGCATTGCCAGGTTTTTTTAAAGTAATAACAGTAATGATTACTATTTTAATTTAACATACTTGACTATATTTGTCAACTACTTTTTAATAATTCTTTTTCATTTAAACAGTCATTGCATAATCCATAAAAAGTAGTAGTCTGGTCCGTTATTCTTCCATCAATATTAGCAGCAACTTTCTTTACCATACAGTCGAACTCATTGTTTTCCACATCCTGTATACAATGGCAATGTGTGCAGATAAAATGACTGTGCGGTTTCGTATTGCAGTCAAAGCGGTCAGGGCTGTTTCCGGTAGAAATCTTTGCAATTTCACCGAGCTCCACTAAAAGTGACAGATTACGATATACAGTTCCCAGACTGATATTTGGAAATTCACGTTTAATTTCAGCATACACTTGGTCTGCAGTAGGGTGTTCCTTACATTTTTGAACATATTCCCGAATACATTCTCTTTGTCGGCTGTATTTCAAAGTAGCCATATATTCTCCTTTCTGCCAGAAAAACAACTGACGAATTAAATAATAGTAATTGTTATTGATATTATACTATCATATTGGATTAAAATAGTCAAGTATAAAAAAGAAATTTATGAAAAATAGAAAAAGGCTGCTGAATTAAGTCTTTTTCTAAAAAGAATATGCTTAATCCAACAACCTTTTGTCAGCGGAGGATTTATATTATAGATTAACCGAAGTATCTCTTTAAGAGACCTTCGAAAGCTTTACCGTGACGAGCTTCGTCTCTGGCCATTTCATGAACTGTGTCATGGATAGCGTCAAGGTTAGCAGCTTTAGCACGTTTTGCTAAGTCAAATTTACCGGCAGTAGCGCCGTTTTCAGCTTCAACACGCATTTCCAGGTTTTTCTTTGTGCTGTCAGTAACAACTTCACCTAATAATTCAGCGAATTTAGCAGCGTGTTCAGCTTCTTCCCAAGCAGCTTTTTCCCAGTATAAACCGATTTCAGGATATCCTTCTCTGTGAGCAACTCTAGCCATAGCTAAGTACATACCAACTTCGGAACATTCACCTTCGAAGTTTGCTCTTAAATCAGCGGCAATATCTTCGCTAACGCCTTTTGCAACGCCTACAACATGTTCAGCAGCCCAGCTTTTTTCTTCAGACTGTTCTACAAATTTTTCAGCGCCAACGCCGCAAACCGGACATTTTTCAGGAGCTGCATCGCCTTCATGAACATAACCACATACACTACATACAAATTTTTTCATAATAATAATCTCCTTTTCATTTAAATAATTTTACTATGAAATCTGGTAAAACCAGTTTTAAAACAATAATAATAATGATTACTGTTTTAATATAATATACTTAACCAAAAAAGTCAAGTATATTTTTGAAATTGTTTTTTATGATGATGCCAGAATTAAAAGTTCTTTTCATAGTATTAGCAAAAATAAAAAAGTTAATCTTTTCCTTGATTTTTAAAAAAATAAGGTGTAGTATAATAAATATCAATAAGTAGTATTAAAAACTACTTATAAAGATAAATAAAACCATAAAAGAGCATTCGAAAGAAAAAAGTATCATATACTATCTTTATAAAAGCAAAGGAGTGACTGACATGAAACTGAAAATTAAAGACCCCGGAAGTGCAATTACCCATTTTATTGGATGTATTATGGCGATTTTAGCTGCTCTGCCGCTGCTTTGGAAAGCGGCAAGAGAGCCGGATTATATCCATATTATTGCGATGAGTATTTTTATATTGAGTATGATTTTACTATATGCGGCAAGTACGATTTATCATACGGTAAATTCAACAGAAAAGGTAAACCGCAGACTCCGCAAGCTGGACCACATGATGATTTTTATTTTAATCGCAGGGAGTTATACACCGGTTTGTCTGATTGTTTTGAAAGGAAAAACAGGATTGTTGCTGTGTGCTGCTGTGTGGATTACGGCAATTATCGGAATTATTGTAAAAGCATGCTGGATTACATGCCCCAAGTGGTTTTCTTCTGTAATTTATATTGGAATGGGCTGGCTGTGCGTATTTGCTTTTGTTCCGATTGTACATTCCCTCTCGCCGGCAGGGTTTGGATGGCTTTTGGCAGGAGGAATTATTTATACAGTAGGAGGAATTATTTATGCGCTGAAGCTTCCTATTTTTAATTCCCACCATAAAAATTTTGGTTCTCATGAGATTTTTCATCTCTTTGTAATGGGAGGAAGCGTTTGTCATTTTATTGTGATGTATTTCTTTGTAATGCCTATGCCGGCATAAGATGTGTAAAAAGAGAAAAGAATGTGGATAAAGCAGATAAAATAAAATCCTTTTGTGGATGAAATTTTATCTGCTTTTGGTTTGTAGGAGATTGCGTTATATGAAACAAAAAGTTAAATCAGTCCAAAATGTTCCATAGCTTTATAAATGCCGTCTTCTTCAACCGAAGCAGTAACATAAGAGCAAACGTCTTTAATAGGCTGTGAAGCATTTCCCATAGCGATGCTGTTTGGAACAGCTTCTAACATTGCTCTGTCATTTTCACTGTCACCGAAGACATAACAATCTTCTTTAGATTTTCCAAGATGTTCGCAAAGAAAGTCAATTCCGCTTGCTTTTGAGTAGCCTTTTTGAATGATTTCATACATATTATTAGAGCGGTCAATGCACTGGAAGTATTGAGATAAGTAAGATTTTAATTCCTCATTTTCCGGTGTAGGAGGAAGCATTGCGAGGATTTTATCATAAGTGAGGGTATCACTGTGCAAAATGTCTTCAATATTTTCTCCTTTAATTTGGAAAAGTTTTTCCGCAGCATCAATCCATTTTTCGGCATTTGCAAGAGTATAATCAAAATAAACAGCATGAGATGCTTCGTAAAGTACAGAAACTTTATGTTCACGCAGTTTATATATAAGCTCCTTACAAAATGTATTGGTAAGTTTTTGAGAGAAAAGTTCCTTATCATGAAGAAAAATATTGATGCCGCAGCCGCAGATATAGCCATCAAAATTCAAATCGGTTATTTTTTTAGGGAGACTGGTTCTTGTTCTTCCGGTATTGATAAAGAGAAGATGTCCGTTGTCACGGGCCTTTTTTAAGGCAAGCTTTGTGCTTTCAGGCATAACTCCGGGACCTTCTGTAATCAGTGTACCGTCTATATCAAAAAATAAAAGTTTGGAAGTCATAGAAAAAACGTCCTTTCTGGTAATAGGGTTAAAATTTTGTATTCTATGGGGTATTTTAGGACAGAATGGGAATATTGTAAAGTGTTAATCAAGTCAAAATCGTATCAAAACGTGCCAAAAGATTGATACGATTGACATGATTTGATGAGTAAATGTATAAAAATTCCTTCCTGTACAGATACTATTTCCAGAAATGGAAATTTTAACAGATGGAGGAATTTTTTTATGAAAGCGACAGGAATTGTAAGAAGAATTGATGATTTAGGCCGAGTAGTAATTCCAAAGGAAATCAGAAGAACTTTAAGAATAAGAGAAAGCGACCCAATGGAAATCTTTACGGACAGAGAGGGACAGATTATTTTGAAGAAATATTCTCCTATCGGTGAGCTGAATATGTTTGCGAAAGAATATACAGAAGCGTTGGCACAGGCAGCAGGCTGTATTGCATGTATCGCAGATAAGGATCAGATTATTGCAGCGGCAGGAAACGGATGGAGAGAATATGAGCAGAAAACCATTAGCAGAGAACTGGAAGAACAGATTTCAGATAGAAAAAATATTTGTGCCGCAGAGCAAAAAGAATTTATCAGAATTATCGAGGGAGACAAAATGGAATATGCGTTTCAGGTAGTATGGACAATTACCTGTGCGGGAGATGCAGTTGGTGCAGTGATTATTTTGGAAAAAGAGGGTGGTCGTAAGTTTACGGATACAGAACCAAAATTGGCACAGGCAGCAGCAGGATTTCTGGGGAGACAGATGGAACAATAGTAAAAATAAGATAGATAAAATTCAGCCATAGAGCGGTGCGTTGATGTGAGCGGTTGCTTATGGCTGAATTTTTAATAAATTTTTTCTTATTCAATAGAAGCCTGTCCGACTTTTTTTAAAAGGTCTGATTTTATTTGATAAAGCTCATCAGACAAATCTACATAAACCTCCTGTGGGTTGGCAAAACGTCTTGTTTCATCCCATAAAGTATTTAACTCTTTGCGACAGATTTCCTGAATTTCCATGACGGAAGGTGAGGTATAAACACATTCTCCTTTCAGGAATACCGGTACGAGAAGCTCTCGTAAAGTGTATGAGCCGCCCGGAATTTTTGTCTTTTTCCATGTGGCAATAGGATCAAAAATAATCATATCTTCATCAGGATTAAATACTTCGTGTTCCATACAGATTAAATCAGCACGGATTTTTCCGGTTTGCTTATCATAAATTCTTTGAATAGTTTTATTTCCCGGATTTGTGATTTTTTCAATGTTTTCGGAAAGCTTGATTTTCGGTATAAAATCAGCATCATCTTTATTCTTAATAGCAGCCAATTTGTAAACACCGCCAAAAGCCGGATTATCATTACAGGTAATCAGATTTGTTCCTACTCCCCATGAATTGATTTTTGCGCCCTGAGCTTTTAAGCTTTCAATTAAATATTCGTCAAGGTCGCTGGAAGCGGAAATAATAGCATCTTCAAAACCGGCGTCAGACAACATTTTATAAGCTTGTTTGGACAGGTATGCCAAGTCACCGCTGTCAATGCGAATACCATAGCCTTTTAAATCAATACCGGAGTCTCTCATTTCTTTAAATACACGAATGGCATTAGGGATACCGGAATTTAAAACATCATAAGTATCTACTAATAAAATACAGGCATTTGGATAAAGCTGGGCATAGGTTTTAAATGCTGTGTATTCGTCAGGAAAACTCATAATCCAACTGTGGGCGTGAGTTCCTTTTACAGGAACTTGGAACATCTGTCCTGTAAGTACGTTGGAAGTACCGATGCAGCCGCCGATAACAGCGGCTCTTGCGCCATAGAGTCCTGCATCAGGTCCTTGTGCACGGCGAAGTCCAAATTCCATAATGCCATCGCCTTTTGCTGCGTAAACAACACGGGAAGCTTTTGTGGCAATCAGACTTTGATGGTTCAGCAGATTTAAAATAGCTGTTTCAATTAACTGAGCTTCCATAACAGGTGCAATTACTTTTAAGAGAGGTTCTCTTGGGAAGACAACCGTTCCTTCGGGAACAGCATAAATATCACCTGTGAAATGAAAGCCTCTTAAATATTCCAGAAAGTCTGTATCGAAAATTTTCAGGCTTCTTAAATAATCGATGTCATCCGGGGAGAAATGGAGGTCACGCACATATTCAATAATTTGCTCCAATCCAGCAGCAATGGCATATCCGCCGCCACAGGGATTTTTCCTGTAAAAGGCATCGAAAACAACAATTTGGTCTGTGGGATTTTTGAAATATCCCTGCATCATAGTCAGTTCATATAAATCAGTCAATAATGTCAGATTTAAAGCTCTCATATCATAGCGCTCCTTTGCATTTTGTGCAATCAGCTTGTTTTGCACTTTGTGCAGATATTATACCACGTGCGCAGAAGAATTAAAAGGTTTGTGTTAACTTCATTCCGTGATATTCCTCTAAAGTAAGTCCTGTAAGAGAAAGATATAGGGAAAGTGTTTTGCCTACAAACCGAATATGCCATGGCTCAAATGGATATCCGGTAATATGCTCTTTTCGTTTGGGATAGCGTAGGATAAAGCCATGAATGGGTGCATGTGCTTTTAACCATTTTCCTTCTTTTGTATCAGAGAAGCTTTCTTCTAATTCAAAGTTTAAAGAAGGGCAGGAAACGTCAAGGGCAAGACCGCTTTGGTGTTCGCTGGTTCCCGGAGCTGCCACAGCCGTACTATTTCTTTTTAAGGCATTTTCATATAATTGCTTTTGACTTAGATAAGAACGATATCCGGAAACACCTACGAGAGAAATATGGTCTAAGGAAGCCTGTTCAAATAAAGCCTTTGCTGCTGTGGCAGCGTCAATATCCAGCATTTTGCGTTCCTCATTGGCGGAGGGGGCAAAGGGGATTTTTGCAGTTGTAAGGTGAGTCGGTATATAATCAAATGCTAAAGGGACAGAAGGGTTAATAAGCTGCGTATAGGAAAACATAGAATAAGCACCTGCCTTTTTATAGTAAGTACAAGATATGCGGGTAACGGGAAAAATAGAACTAAAATTTCTATATTTTTCTTAAAATAGAGAAATATAGAAAATAGAATTTCAAAATGCTCTTTAGTATGATAAGACAAAAGAGAAAAAATAAGAAAAATGCCTAAAAAATAAGGCTGAAAAGGGGCTGAAACAGAAAAAATAATTTTGAGCATATTACTACATTGAAGTGGGAAAAGTCAAAAGGGAGAAGTGTTATTGGACATATTGATGAATGAAACAGAAAGTGCTATCATACGCATTGTAAAAGATAAATATATTTTAATTGAAAAGGAAAAGAGGCAATCGCTATGGAAGCAAATGCAAACGTAGTAAATAAGAAAAAAAGTTTTAAGGAAAAATTTCATGATTATATGATGGGAATGTCAAAAATTGTACCATTTGGATTGAATGATAAGGAAGACAAGTATTATCACAGCATTTTTAATTATGATAAATAAGAGATAAAAACAAGGGAAGATAGGGCTGAAAAGTCGCTGTCTTCTTTTTTTGCTTTATTTCTTGTTTTTAGTATACTCGTTTTTGACAATGAAATCTACTCGGAAAAATACACAAAAATCCATAGAATGTAACCTATGCTTTTTTGGGAACAATGTCAATGGATTTTAAAATCTCTCCATGCTAAAATATCTGCAATGGTAAGCTATTCAATATCGTATACCGCATCATTTAAGCTTATTCCATTATCTATATTATTATTATTATAGTTATTAGGAGGTACAGTATGAACGATACGAAGATTGATGCAATGTTTGAAATATTGCAAACCATTACAAAAGATATAACTGATATGAAAAAAGATATAACTGATATGAAAAAAGACATGACCGACATGAAAAAGGACATGACCGACATGAAAAAGGACATGACCGACATGAAAAAGGATATCCTAGGATTAAAAGAAGAAACAAGGGATATAAGGCTTCATATTGAAAATGTAACGGACAAAAACATATCTTTACTGGCAGAAAATTATTGTAATCTAGTTCAAAAGCTAGATGAAAATAACAAAGTGACAGACAATCAATTAGCATATCAGATTAAAGTGAATTATTTAATTTCTGACATGGAAAAGGTGAAACAGGAAGTGGCAGAAATTAAAAAACGCATTTCATAATGTGTTACAAATACCTCCCGGTGAGCGGTTTGGTTCGCTGACCTGGGAGGATTTTTAAATTTTATTTATTTACGAGGGGGAAACACATTGAAAAAGATAAAGCAATATAGGCTAAAAGGGATTTACTATCGCAGTTTTATGGTTTTAATTGTAATCCCAATTCTCATTGTATTTATTGCAGCAATTTTTATTATTCGTCAAATGATGGAAGATTCTGCTATACGGAATATTGAACGTGTGCAGAAAAATATGTGTATGAATTTGGAAAATGAAATCCAAGATGCAGCTTTAAGGCTATCGCATTTTTTATATGTAAATGATGGTACAATTACAAAGGCAGCAGCGAAAACAGACACTTATGATATGGAAAAAAAGAGGGTGTTGTCAAAGGAATTAGACAGATATTTTAATTTTGCCATGTGTCCCATAGAGGATATTGCAGCGGCAACTTTTTTTATGAAAAACGGAAATTATACCAATTTAAAAGAAGATTTTTCTATTTCTATGGCAGAAATCAAAGGAGCAGATTGGTATGTACAAGCGTTGAAAGAGAAGAACAAAGTCTCTGTAGGAAGTTTTAACAAAAAAATCACATCATCGAAATATGGTCAAAATCCTTTTTATATTGCAGTAGCAATTTCACCGGACATTCGGGTAGATCAGTCGGGACGTATTGAAACAGCTATGTTAATCGTTGTATCTGATTTAGAGAAAACCATAAAATCGGATACAAAGGATGATTCTCTTGGAAATACGATTTTATTAGATGAGAAAAATGAGGTTTTATATGATCCGGAAGGAAAAGCAGACATTATTAAAGGCAGGGAAATAAAGGATGGACAATATAAATTTAAAGAAGAGAAAACAGGGAAATCCTATGTGGCAGTAGCTAGGTCTGTAACAGGTACAAAGTGGCGTGTTGTGAACGTAGTGCGAGCAAGAAAAATAACAGGAGCTTTTTTGCGTACAGCAAGTATTATGCTTGTGATAATTGCTGCGTTAATGTTGCTTTTTAATATATTTTCACATTATTTTTTGAAAAATATTATTCATCCGGTTAATGATATTATCCAAGGCTTAAAAGTAGTACAGACAGGAAACTTAGATGTTCATATTACACCAAAGGGACAATCAGAAATCCGTAACATGATTCATTCCTTTAACCAAATGGTGAGACGGTTAAAGATACTGATTAAAGAGAATGAGCAACAGCAGTTAAAGAAGCAAGAGGCGGAAATGAAGGCTTTACAGTCACAGATAAATCCACATTTTCTGGTAAATTCTTTAAGTTCTATTCGATTTATGGCGCAGATTTCCAGATTTGAGGGGATTCGAAAAATGGCAGAAGCATTGATAAAAATATTGTCCTGTTCTTTTCGAAGTAATCAGAGTACCTATACAATTAGAGAAGAACTGGAGATGCTTGATAGTTTTATCTTCCTTATGAGTATTCGTTATTCTGATGGCTTTCAATTTGAAAAAGAAGTGGATGAAAAATGCTTAGATTATCAAATTCCCAGACTGATTTTGCAGCCTTTAGTAGAAAATTCTATTGTTCATGCTTTTACAGAGAAAGAGGATATAGGGGTAATTAAAGTATCTGTATATGAAGATACGGAATGGATTTATTTAACTGTAGAAGATAATGGAAAAGGAATTTCAGAAGCACAAAAAAAACGGATTTTCAGCGAGGAAGAAAAGGAAGATAATTATAGTATTGGAATCAGAAATGTTTATACCAGATTAAAGTTAAATTATGGAGAGGATAGCAAGTTCGTTATAGATAGCAGAGAAGGCTCTTATACGAAGACGAAAATTGCGCTTAAAAAGAAAGTGGTGGACAAGTGAGATGAAAAAACTATTAATTGTAGATGATGATGCTCTAATCAGAGCAACACTACACACAATTGTGGATTGGAATGAGTTGGGGTATGAAGTTGCAGGAGATGCACAAAATGGTGAGCAGGCGCTGCAAATATTAAAGAAAGAACAGATAGATTTAGTATTTACAGATATGAAAATGCCTGTTATGGATGGAATAGGGTTGATGCAGCAGATTAATCAAATGGAAAAAAAGCCTCAGATTGTGGCATTAAGTGGCTATGATGATTTTAGCTTAGTACGCAGTGCCTTTAAGCTGGGGGCATTTGATTATGTTCTGAAAGAGGATATCTGCGAAAAGGGCATTACTGAATTAATCAAAAAGATTGATCCTGTAATAAAAAAAGAAGAAGTGCCCTTATACAGTGGAAAAAAGGAAGAAGAAGCCTTTTTAAAGGATATTTTATTAGGGCGTGTAATTCCTGTGAAAAAGGGAAGACTATTTGAGGAAAATTATGTGCTGGCAGCATTTGAAATCGACGAGTTTAAAGAAAATACAGTACGATTTCAAAGCTCCTTTGAAGAATATCTTGTAAAGCCAATGGTAAATATTGCACAGCAGATACCGAGAATTGCCAATAAATGTGTTTTTATTTCCTTGTCACCGGGGCTTTATTTCTTATATATACCTATGCCAGAGGGAACTTCTCCGATTGTTTCTGAAACGATTGTTTCTCTTTGCAAACAGCTAAAAAGCGTATGGAATAATTATATGAATTTGCCTGTTTCAGTAGGAATAAGCAGAGTGGGAAGAAGTTCGGAGGATTTCTGTCACTGTTTGCTTGACACAGAAAATCAGTTGAAACTGCGTTATCTGGTTGGCAAAGGGAGTATTAATTTCTATGGACAAAAGGGAAGAATTTTGCCTGAAAAAGCTTATGAGAGACAGAAATTCTATGAAGATATCATTCAAGCCTTACGGGATGGAGATTTAGTAAAACTGGAGGAACAAAAACGTATTTTATTAAGGCGATTAACGGACATGGAAGAAGATGATGCAAGGAAAGAATGCCTGCATCTTGTATGGTTCATTGCTCTTATGATGCGAGAGAGTGAAGACAGTATCTGGTCTTTGTTTCTGGGGGAAGTAAATTATTATGAAAAAATAGGACGTATTGCGGATGGAGGAAGTCTGGCAATATGGACCAATAATTACATTAGTTATGTAGCCGATTATATTGTGAATACATACGATAGAAACCAGATGGATTTATTTCAAAAAGCACGAAGATTTATTATGGATAATTATGCAAATCCGGAGCTTACATTGGGCAGTACAGCAGCTTATGTGGGACTAAACGAAAAATACTTCAGTTCTTGCTTTACAAAAGAAATCGGAAATACGTTCAGTAACTTTCTGACAGAAATCAGAATGGAAAATGCCAGAGAACTGCTTCGTACTACGGATATGAAAATGTATGAAATCAGTGAAAGAGTAGGTTACAACAGCGTAGAGCATTTTAACAGAATGTTTAAGAAGGTGTGCGGTGTAAGTCCCAGTGTGTATAAAAGACAAATTTTGCAAATCTAACGATACGTCAAGAAATCTTACTTTTTGTCATAGTGCCACGTATCTATATCTGTTATGATTTCAATATCATAATATTTGAGGAGGTCAATATGAAAAAGAAAGCTTTAGCAGCATTATTATGCGCGGCAATGGTTGCTACAAGTCTTGTAGGTTGTGGTGGTTCCGATGGCAAAGAAAGTGGGAAAAAGGATGGAGAATCTGAATTATCAGGGGAATTAGTAATTGCTTTGTGGGACAACAGAACAATGGAATTATTTGAAAGTCTGGATCTTGAAGGACGTTTTCAGGAATTATATCCGGATGTAACATTAGAATTTGAAAAGCTGAAAGATGATACAGAATATTGGAATGCTATGAAAATGCGTGCGGCAGCAAATCAGCTTCCGGATGTAATGTTTAATAAAACATTTACTCTTTCCAGATTTAAAGAGTATTTGGTAGATATCTCTGATTTAAAAGCAGTAGAGGATAATAAAGTTGCTTCCGGTTATGCGGTAGATGATAAGATTTTAGGTATTCCTCTTACTATGAGTAGTGAATATGTATATTATTGGAAAGATATGTTCAAAGAAGCCGGTGTAGAAGTTCCGGATACATGGGCAGAACTGGAAGAAGTATCCAAAAAGCTTCAGGATTATTACGGAAAAGACAACGGAGATTATATGGCATTTGCTATTGGTGGAAAAGATGAATGGACAACTTATCCATTTGCAGAATTCATGCCTTCTCTGATTTCCGGAAACGGACAGAACTGGAATACTATGGCAGGTCAGGATGAACCTTTTGCAGAAGGAACAGATGTAAATACAGCGTTTAAGAAAATTGATTCTCTGTTTTCTTCAGGCGTATTTGGAAAAGATCCTTTAGGTCTTAGTAATGACCAGGCATATAATCTGTTTGCTACAAAACAGTCTTCTATTATTGCAGCAGGAGCAAGAGCTTTGAAATCCTTTAAGGATACAGCAGAGAGCACAGATGAGTTAGGAACTTTCTACTTACCTGTAAGAGATGATGAGTCTGAACCATTTAGAACTGTTACACAGGGTGACTTATTCCTTTCCGTAACTTCACACTGTGAAAATCCAGAACTGGCAAAAGCATTTGTAGAATTCTGTTTCTCAGAAGACTGGTATCCGGATCATATTAAATCTATTCCAGATGACAGTGCAAGTAAAACATTTACAAAAGAAAAAGATCCAATTTTAGCACAGGCAGATGAACTTCAGCCAGATGCAGAAATTGTTATGTATGACGGTGGTGGAGATGATTTCCAGGCATTAGTTGCAGAAACTACTTTCGACTATAAAAAATTAGGTGCACAGATGTTAATTCCTGATTTTGATTTAGACGAAGCGCTGAATGAGTTAAATACAAAGTGGAAGGCAGCAAGAGAAAAACTTGAAATTAAATAAGCAGACGCAGTGAGGAGGATATCAGAATGCAAACTCTGAATAAGAAAAAAGCACGGTTTATTGTGTTGTCCTTAATCATTCCGTTGACATTGCTGATTTGCTTTGTAGTATTTCCTGCGGGAGATTTAATACGAATGAGCTTTACAAACTGGGATGGATATTCAAGCTCCAGTGACTTCATAGGTTTTGACAACTATATATCCAGGTTTCAGAATAAAGATTTATGGACATCTCTTAGGAATAACGGTGTTTATTTCGCAGCACATTTATTGTTTATTCCCATAGAGCTGATGGTGGCAGTAATGCTGACATCAAAAATGAGAGCAGCAAAGGCATATAAGACAATTGTATTTCTGCCATATATCATCAATGGAGTAGCAATTGCCTATGCATTTTCTTATTTCTTTTCTCCTGTAAACGGAGCATTTAATTCCATGTTAGAATTTGCTCATTTAGAAGGATTTATCAGAAACTGGCTCTCTGATGAAAAGATTGTAAACTTTGTTTTGGCATTTGTATCTTTGTGGCGTTTCAGCGGCTATCATACTGTTTTATTCATGGCTGCACTGCAGTCCGTGCCAAATGAAATTATGGAAGCTGCGGCAATGGATGGGGCAAATTCCTGGCATATATTCCGCTATATTCAGGTGCCATCTATTCAGCTAATGGTTGACTTTGTGTTGTTTGATAACATTCGAGGAGCCCTTCAGGTATTTGATATTCCGTTTGTTATGACAGCGGGAGGTCCGGGATACGCATCATCAACCTTTACATTACATACCATAAAAACGGCATTTACCTTTAATAACTTTGGCCTTGCTTCCACCATGGCGGTGGCAATCATGGTACTTATTGTGGTGATTTATCTCATACAGAATAAAATTCTCCATATTGGAAGAAAGGCGGAAAAGGTGAAATGAGAAAAGGCAAGACAAAAAGAATCGGAATTGAAATTTTAAAACAGGCAGTAGGTATTACGATGGTATTTATTGTGCTTGCGCCTATCTTGCTGACACTTTTTGCGTCACTGAAAACCAAGGCAGATATGGTAAATACATCACCATTGCTGCTTCCTGAGCTTTCCAGAATTACTTTTGATAACTTCAAAGAAGTATTTGCCAATAAATATCTTTTATTAGGATTTAAGAATACAGGAATTATTCTGGTAATCAGTTTGATTTTCAATGTCATGTTTGGAACAATGACAGCATTCATTTTAGAGCGATTTGAGTTCAGAATGAAAAAGGTAATTGTGGCACTGTTTTTCCTTGGAATGTTAATTCCTACCTTTGTAACAGAAATTGCCCGTTTTAAAATTATTACAGGATTAAATTTATACAATACTCTTGGAGCACCGATTATCATCTATGTTGCATCTGATTTAATGCAGTTGTACATTTACAGACAGTTTATTTCTACTTTGCCTGTATCCTTAGATGAGAGTGCGCTTCTTGATGGATGCAGCTATTTCCAGCTGTTTAGAAAGATTATTTTCCCGCTTTTAGCTCCGGCAACAGCGACAGTGGTAATTATTAAATCCATTTCCATTATCAATGATATGTATATTCCATATCTGTACATGCCTAAGAACAAATTGCGGACATTAACTACTTTCTTAATGGATTATGCCAATGCACAGGAAGGTTCCTGGCAGACGCTGGCAGCAGGAATTATTGTAATTATGATACCAACGGTACTGATTTACATATTCTTCCAGAAATACATACTGGCAGGTGTGGCTGCCGGTGCGGTAAAAGGCTAAATAAAAGGTGTAAAGTCATTAGATTTCTAATGGTTTTACACCTTTTTTACGTTTATTTCTCAAAAACGTGATAGTTTGCTTCTTACCTTTCCGTTAAACTAAATCACAGATTGCTGAAAAAGGAAGGAGAAACACGATGTCAGAAATCACATTGAAAAATGTTTCAAAAATATATGAAAACCAACAGTATGCAGTCAGAAATGTAAATCTGGAAATACAGGATAAAGAATTTGTGATTTTAGTAGGACCATCCGGCTGTGGAAAATCTACAACCCTTCGCATGATTGCAGGACTTGAGGATATTTCAGACGGAGAGCTTTACATAGATGGGGAATTTAGTAATTATTGTGAACCAAAGGACAGAGAAATGTCTATGGTGTTTCAGAATTACGCTCTGTATCCGAATATGACAGTTTATGGAAATCTGGCTTATGCACTGAAAATCAGAAAAGTTCCGAAAGAAGAGATTAAAAAAAGAGTTCATGAAGTGGCAAAAATTTTGGAGATTGAGCATTTGTTGGATAGAAAACCCAGTGCACTTTCAGGAGGACAGAAGCAGAGAGTGGCAATGGGAAGCGCAATTATCCGAAAACCAAAAGTATTTTTAATGGATGAGCCATTATCCAATCTGGATGCAAAGCTTCGTACTCAGATGCGTATTGAATTGGCAAAGCTTCACAGAGAAATGGAAACAACGATTATTTATGTGACACATGACCAGACAGAGGCAATGACGTTGGGAACGAAGATTGTGGTAATGAAAGACGGATTTGTACAGCAGGTTGCACCGCCGGCAGAAATTTATAATAATCCGGCAAATCTGTTTGTGGCTGGTTTTATCGGAGCTCCGTCTATGAACTTCTTTGAAGCCTGGGTTGCTGTTGAGGACGGGCGTACACTTCTCTATCTGGGCGGAAATGAGCTGGGAAAGAAAATTTATCTGGATGGAAAAAAAGGAGAAATTCTTCAGAGACAAAAAAATGGCGAAAAAGTAATCCTGGGAATTCGTCCGGAGGATATTTACGAATATAAGGAAGCGAAAAGACGAGGATTTGAGAAAAATAGTGTAGGTCTGGAAGAAAAAGTAATTGCCAGAGAACTTTTAGGGGCAGAGGTTGTTTTGTACTTTCAGGCACAGGGAAGAAATCAGGCAGTACGCTTAAATCCGGAGAATGAGACGAAAAGAGGAGAAAATATCAATCTCTATTTCGATACAGAAAAGCTTTACGCTTTTGATATGGATACACAGGAAAACTTGTTCTATAAGGAGGATTTCACTCATGAATAAAAAGAAAAAAGGCAGTTTATCCCCTTATGGATATCTACTGCCGTGTATGCTGATTTTTGCAGTATTTTTGTTTTATCCATTTTTTAAGACCATTTATTTGAGTTTTTATAAGACAGATAAGATGGGGCAGGCGAAACTCTTTGTAGGAATCGAGAACTATAAAGAATTATTGACATCGCCCTCTTTTCTAAACAGTTTAAAAGTAACTTTAATTTTTGTAGGAATTGTTGTTGTGGGAAGTATGCTTTTAGGACTGATTACTGCAGTGTTGTGTAATAAGGCATTTCCCGGAATTCGCTTTTTCAGTACAGCCTATGCATTGCCAATGGCCATTGCGTCAAGCTCTGCAGCCTTGATTTTCAAGCTGATGCTTCACCCTTCCGTGGGAATTGTCAATAAGCTTTTGGGACTTGATATCAACTGGCTGAGTAATCCGGAAACAGCACTGTACTGTGTGGCAATCCTCACAGCGTGGTTGAACAGCGGAATTAACTTTTTGTACTTTTCAGCAGGACTTGGAAATATTGACAACACTATTTACGAAAGAGCTTCTGTAGACGGAGCCAGCGGTGTACAGCAATTTTTCCATCTGACTTTACCGGGATTATCTCCCATTATGTTTTATACATTAGTGGTAAACATCATTCAGGCATTTCAATCCTTTGGTCAGATTAAAATCCTCACGGAAGGAGGACCAAACGAAACCACAAATGTTATCGTATATTCTATTTACAGAGATGCATTCTTTAACTATCGTTTTGGAAGCGCAGCAGCACAGTCCGTAATTTTATTCTTTATTGTAATGCTCATTACACTGGTAATGTTCCGCATAGAAAAGAAAGGAGGAAAACCATGATAAATACAAAGGCTTTACGAAAAAGAAGAATTCATACAGGAATAAGAGTATTGATTAATATAGTGACAGCAATTATCGTGTTAATTCCTCTTTTATATGCAGTAAGCATTGCATTTATGCCTTCAGGGGAACTCTTTACCATGGATATGAATTTATTTCCAAAAAATCCGACCATTGAAAATTTCAAACAGGCATTTACAAGTGTCCCCTTACTACGCTTTATTATCAATTCATTTGTTATGGCAGCCTGTATTACACTGGGGCAGATTGTTACCTGCTCCCTGGCTGCCTTTGCCTTCTCCTTCTTAGAATTTAAAGGAAAAGGCGTGTTATTTATGGTTGTTATGGCTACGATGATGGTTCCGGGAGAAGCAACGATTATCTCCAACTATCTTACTGTAAGTCAGCTGGGTATGTTAGACACATATTCAGTATTGATTGTACCTTACCTGACATCGGCAATGGGAATTTTCCTGTTCCGGCAGTTTTATAGCACATTTCCAATTTCTCTGTACGAATCTGCGAAACTGGATGGGTGCAGTAACTTGAAGTTTATCGTAAGAATATTGATACCTCTTACAAAATCAGCTATTGGAGCAATGGGCGTTTATACCTTTATTAATGCATGGAATATGTATATGTGGCCATTGCTGGTAACAGGTTCTGATGAAATGAGAACTGTACAGATTGGTATCAGTATGCTGGACAGTGTAGATTCTCAGTCAATTACACTGATGATTGCAGGTGTGGTAATGGTAATTATTCCTTCAATATCTATCTTTATTGTAGGACAGAAACAGCTTATTCGAGGAATGTTCGCAGGAGCAGTAAAAGGCTGACAAAGAAAGGAAAAAAGAATGAAGAAAAAAATAATTTCAGTGATTTTAGCAGGAACAATGATGATGGGAACTCTGGCAGGATGCGGAGGAAACAAAACTACAGAAACAGAAAATAAAACAGAAGGTAAAACAGAGGAAACCCAACAGACAGCGGGTACAGAAGAATTTTCCATGGCAGACGCTTCTGAAGTAGACGGTACAGAAATCTCCTTCTGGCATTCTATGGGTGGTGTCAATGGACAGGCGATTGACACGTTAGTTAAGAAATTTAATGATGAAAATGAATATGGAATTACTGTAAAAGCTCAGTATCAGGGAGAATACGATGACTCCTTAAACAAATTAAAAAGCGCACAGATTGGAAATATGGGAGCAGATTTAGTACAGGTATACGAAATCGGAAGTAGATTTATGATTGAGTCAGGCTGGATTACTCCGATGCAGCAGATGATTGATGCAGATAGTTATGATTTATCCCAGATTGAGCCAAATCTGGCAGCATATTATACTATTGACAATCAGTTATATTCTATGCCTTTCAACTCTTCTACACCGATTATGTATTATAATAAGGAAATGTTTGAAAAAGCAGGCATTACAGAAATCCCAGACAGTCTGGAAGGAATTGAAGCAGTTGGTGAAAAGCTTTTAAATGAAGGCGGAGCAGGACAGGTAATTTCTTTAGGAATTTATGGATGGTTCTTTGAGCAGTTTATCGGAAAACAGGGACTGGAATATGCCAATAACGGAAACGGAAGAACAGAGCCTGCCACAGCTGTTGCTTTTGATGAAAACGGTGCGGCAGAAAATATTTTAACTGCATGGAAGTCCCTTTATGATAAAGGCTATGCGCCAAATGTAGGAAAAGGAGGAGATGCGGGACTGGCAGATTTCTCAGCGGGAAAATCAGCCATTACACTGGGTTCTACAGCTTCCTTAAAACAGATTTTACAGGATGTAAACGGAAAATTTGAAGTAGGTACTGCATACTTCCCTAAAGTAAAATCCACAGATGAGGGTGGAGTTTCCATTGGTGGTGCATCTTTATGGGCATTAAATAACAATGATGCTAAGAAAACAAGAGCAACCTGGGAATTTGTAAAATTCCTGATTTCCCCAGAGTCCCAGGCATACTGGAATGCACAGACAGGATACTTCCCTGTAACAACAGCAGCACAGGAAGAGCCAGTATTTAAAGAAAACGTAGAAAAATATCCACAGTTCCAGACAGCAATTGATCAGCTCCATGATTCTTCACCAAAATATGTAGGTGCATTGTTAAGCGTATTCCCTGAAGCAAGAGCAACGGTAGAATCTGAAATTGAAAACCTTCTCAATGGAAATACAGATGTAAAAACGGCAGTAAAAAATATGGCAGATGCTATTAACAAATCAATTGAAGAATATAATCTTGTAAATCAGTAACAGAGGTGAATGAGCATGACAGAAATATTTGCTCACAGAGGCGCCAGCGGTTATGCCCCAGAAAATACACTGGAGGCTTTCCGCCTGGCAATGGAACAGGGCGCAGATGGCATTGAACTGGATGTACATCTGACAAAAGACGGAGAAGTAGTGGTTATTCATGATGAAACTCTTGACAGAACCAGCAATGGACAGGGAAAAGTAAGAGATTATACATTAGAAGAACTGAAAAAATTTTCCTTTCACAATCATATAGAAAAATACAAGGGAGTTCAGATACCGACCTTAAAGGAAGTGCTGGATTTGGTGAAAAATTCTTCCATGAAGGTAAATATCGAATTAAAAACAGGTATTTACTGGTACGAAGGAATTGAAGAAAAAACCATGGAAATTGTAAAAAGCAGGAAAATGGAAGACAGAGTTATCTATTCTTCTTTCAATCATTATAGTATTCAGAAAATATTAGAGCAGGATATTCATGCAGAAACAGCATATTTATTCAGTGATGTAACGCTGAATATGGAGAAATATGCAAAGAATACAGGGGTAAAAGGATTGCATCCGGCGGTTTACCACCTGAAAATGGCAGATTTTCTGGAAACTTACTTAAACAGTGGGTTAAAGGTGCGTGTGTGGACGGTGAATAAGAAAGAAGATATGAAAATGTTTATGGATGCAGGGGTCGATGCGGTGATTACGAATTATCCGGATTTAGCTCTTAAATAGTTGACGAACCCTTTAAAACTGTGCATAATAGATGCTGACTGACAAGACACTTGAAATGACAGTTTGGAAAGGGAAAAGGATATGAAAGAGTTTTTAAAAAGAAAAAATATTATTTTTTCTGCAAAGAGGTATGGAATTGATGCCTTAAGCGCCATGGCACAGGGATTATTTGCTTCTCTGCTGATTGGTACAATTATCAGCACACTGGGAGAACAGCTGGGAATTGATATTCTGGTAACAGTAGGAACTTATGCAAAAGGCGCAACAGGTGCGGCAATGGCAATATCCATTGGGTATGCATTACAATGTCCTCCACTGGTGCTGTTTTCTCTGGCAGCAGTAGGAATGGCAGCCAATGAGTTGGGTGGAGCCGGCGGTCCTCTGGCAGTACTGGTTGTCACAATTTTTGCAGCAGAATTTGGAAAATTAGTATCAAAAGAAACGAAAATCGATATTATTGTTACACCATTTACAGCAATTGGTGTAGGTGTGCTTTTATCCCTGTGGTGGGCACCGGCAATCGGCTACGCTGCAAGCAGTGTGGGAAATGCAATTATGTGGGCCACAGAGCTTCAGCCGTTCTTTATGGGAATTCTGGTATCTGTAATCGTAGGAGTTGCCTTGACACTTCCAATCAGCAGCGCTGCAATCTGTGCGGCACTGTCTCTTACCGGGCTTGCCGGAGGAGCAGCAGTAGCAGGCTGTTGTGCACAAATGATTGGTTTTGCAGTAATGAGCTTTCGTGAAAACAAATGGGGCGGACTTTTTGCACAGGGAATTGGAACATCCATGCTTCAAATGGGAAATATTGTAAAAAATCCAAAAATCTGGCTGCCTCCTACTTTAGCGTCTGCCATTACGGGACCATTGGCAACCTGCCTGTTTCATATGGAAATGAATGGAGCAGCAGTAGCTTCCGGTATGGGAACTTGTGGCTTTGTAGGACAGATTGGTGTGTATACAGGATGGGTAAACGATATTACAAGTGGAGCAAAAGCGGCTATTACACCTATGGACTGGATTGGGATGGCTTTAATCTGCTTTATTCTTCCGGCAGTGTTTACATGGCTGATTGCTATTCCTTTTAGAAAATATGGATGGATTAAAGAAAATGATTTGAAATTAGACTTATAATTATAGGAAAATGGTGTTATAACAAAAAATTACGTTATGGCGCCATTTTTTTAATATTTGTAAAAAATAACTAAAAATAATAGAAAAAGTGAATAAAATTCATGGGAGAAAAATAAGTGTTTTTGTTGAAATATAGAGAAAATGGTGCTATTATATTGTTGATGTATTATAAGGTATAAGTGAACAATATGGAGCATAAATGGCAAAGAAAACACAAAATATATGAGACCTTGAAATTTGTCAAATCTGATTTATGAAACTGTTGGTTTTGGAATGCAATGGATTTTAGGGTTTAAGAAATATCCCCCCTCCCTTAAAAGTTTAATAAGCAAAATTTTAAGGAGGGGGGTACTTGTATATTTATTGGATAAGAGGAAGAAATGAGAAAAATAGATATTCATAATCACGTATTACCGGGGTTGGATGATGGAGCTTCTGATGAAGAAGAAAGTATGCGTATGCTGAAGAGTGCAGCAAAGCAAGGAGTAATCAGTGTGATTGCAACTCCACATTATTCTGCAGAGTATCGGAATAAGAAGGAAGAAATTTATCAGGCATGTAAAAAATTAGAAAAACGGGCAAGAGAAGAAATTAATCCGAAGTTTTCTATTTACCCCGGAGAAGAAATCCTTTATACACAGGATATATTAGAAAAACTGGAGAAACAGGAAGTTCTTACGATGGTAGATTCTTCTTATATATTAGTAGAGTTTATGCCATGGACTCCTTATTCAGAAATTTATAGAGCAGTGAGAAATCTAACGACAAAGGGATATGTTCCTATTGTAGCTCATATAGAGAGATATCCTGCGTTGCGAGAGAAAGGCAGAGTGGATGAATTAATTGAGACAGGCGCCAGAATGCAAATGAATTACAGACCTGTCGGGGGCAAGTGGTATGCGGAAACAACCAGATGGTGCAGAAAGATGCTGAAAGAAAATAAAATTCATTTTTTATCAACAGATATGCACAATATGAAAGCGCGAAAGCCTGACACAAAGGAGGCAGATGCGTGGATGGAAAAACATCTGGATAGAATATATATGCGGGCAGTTTGTTATAAAAACGCTCAAGAAATTATAGGAAAATCAGAATAGAGGAGAGAGAATACAAATATGGAAAATATGCGAGACGATGAAATGGAGATTGATTTAAGAGAGATATTTTATGCACTGAAGAAAAAAGCCCTCTTACTTATCGTAGTTGGATTGCTGTTTGGCTGTTTAAGCTGTGCATACACGAAATTTTTTGTAACACCTATGTATACATCTACATCCAGTATGCTGGTATTGACGAAGGAAACAACTCTTTCTTCCCTGGCAGATTTACAGATGGGAAGTCAGTTGACAAAAGACTATACCGTACTGACAACCAGTCGCGACGTTTTAAATCAGGTAATCGAAAATCTTGGTTTAAACATGAATTACAGACAGTTAAGAGCAAGCATAAGCATGGATAATCCAACAGATACCCGTATCTTAAATATTTCTGTGACAAATTCAAATCCGGAATTGGCAAAGGAAATCGTAGATGAACTGGCATCTGTGGCATCTGCATATATCGGAGATAAGATGGAAGTAATCCCACCTAAAATTATTGAAAAAGCAGAATTGCCTACAGTGAAAACAAGCCCAAGCTTAGCAAAAAATACAATGTTGGGATTACTTTTAGGATTAATCTTAAGTGCAGGTATTGTAGTGGTTATTACAGTTATGAATGACAGTATTAAAACAGAAGATGATATTGAGAAGTATTTAGGTATTTCTACATTAGCTGTTGTACCGGATAGAAAAGATTATATCGGAAGTAAAAAGAAAAAACACAAAAAGAAAAGAAAGAACGGCAAGGGAGGCAGAGAATAATGGACATGAATGTTACAATGAAAGACCCTAAAAAGTCGGATTATTATTACGAAGAATCTATTAAAACATTACGTACAAATATACAGTTTTCAAGTAAACAGGTAAAAACTATTTTGCTTACAAGCTGTTATCAGAATGAAGGAAAAAGTGACATTGCCTTTACCCTTTCTGTGGAAATGGGAAAAGCAGGAAAAAAAGTTTTGCTAATTGATGCAGATATCAGAAAATCTACATTTATCAGAAGATATGGAATTAAAGGCGAAGTAAAGGGATTATCACAATACTTAAGCGGTCAGATTGATGCAGGAAATATTATTTACAAGACAAATTATGAAAATGTGGATATGATTTTCTCAGGCCCTGTAGCGCCAAATCCATCAGAGCTTCTGGGAGAAAAGGATTTCAAACATCTGTTGGAAACAAAAAGAGAAGAATATGATTACATTTTTATCGATACACCGCCATCAGCAAGCTTAATTGATGCAACCGTTGTGGCACAAAACTGTGACGGGGGAATTTTAGTTATAGAAAGCGAAGCTGTCAGCTATAAGGTGGCGCAAAAAGTAAAAGCCCAGATAGAAAGAAGCGGATGTCATATCTTAGGAGCAGTCCTGAACAAAGTAGACATCAAAAGTGGGAAATATTATAATGCCTATAAAGGCTACTATAAGAAATAACTAACAGGGAGTGAGATAGGCATTGAATTTTCATGAAAGAGAAAAGAAGTGGAACATTATTTTTCTGATTTTCGGTATTATTCTGATGGTTCTGCTGGTGGGAATGTTATATTGGAGTAGAGAAACAGAAGCAGCAGAAAGCAGACGATTGCAGGAAATGGCAAAGAAAACAGAAGACTCTGACAAGACCAATGCAGGAACAAAGGTTGAGACAGAAAAGTCGGAAGAAGTAAAAGAAGAGCCAGAAAGTGTACCTGAAGAGGAAGAAAAAAATCCAGAAGGTATTGTGTGCTGGGGAGATGACTTGATTAATGGGGAAGCATCTGCAAAGTATTCTTACAAAGTAGTTTTGCAGAAACTTCTGGAGGAAAATGGATATACTCTTCCAGTACAGGATAAAACACTACAAGGAGCAGGTACCTTATCCATGATGACTATGGCTGGAGTACCGGCTGAAGAAGTACAGCAATTTGTAACAAAACATAAAGAAAAAGCAGCAGGAGCAAATCTTGCAGTGACAGAAACAGGAATCAGAGATCTGACAGAAGAACAGACAGAAAGAACAGATATCAATTGTATTCCTGTGATTTGTATGGGATATTATGGAGGTTGGAGCCATGATCCGGAAGAACTGGCACAGCAACAGCAGAAAATTCTGGATACATTTCCAAATAAAGAGAAGTTTATTATTGTTGGAACACGCCCTATGGATGGCAGCGTAGATGCGGCAACCTTAGATGCGGCTTTAAAAGCAAAATGGGGCAAAAATTATATTAGTGCAGCAGAGGTGACAACTTCTCCATCTTCTACTTATGAAGCTCAGGCAGAAATTGCTCAGGCAGTTTTAGATAAGTTAGAAGAACTGAAATATATACAAAAAGAAGGATAAACAGAAACAATGAGCAGAACCGGGAAAAGAAAGAAAATACAGACAAAAAAATATTTGCTGGGTATCATTATCCTGCTTGTTGTGGGAATTGCAGTGGTTGTTGGCTTGGGTATATGGAAACAAAGGAGTCTAAAGAAAAAGACAGAAAATGCTGCATATACTCAGACAGAAAAGAAAAAAACTTCAGGAACCATTACTTACGAAGGAAAAGATTATGAGTACAATGACCATTTAAGTAATTTCCTTTTTATGGGTATTGATAAAAGGGAACTTGTAGAAACCACAAAAGGACAGGCGGATGCAGGTCAGGCAGATGCAATTTTTCTTATTTCCTGGGATAGAGTTGAGCATAAAATGAGTATGGTTTCCATACCTAGAGATACCATGACAGAGATTGAGGTCTTTGACCAAAATGGTGATAGCCTGGGGAAAACAAAAGACCATATCAATCTTGCCTATGCTTATGGAGATGGAAAAAATGTGAGCTGTGACTTAATGAAACAGGCAGTGTCAAATCTGCTTTATGGATTACCAATTCAGGGATATTGTTCCATCAATATGGATGGAATTCCCATCCTTGTAGAATCAGTAGGAGGAATCACAGTTACAATTCCCAATGACAGCCTGGCAGAAAGAAATCCGGAATGGACAAAAGGAGCAAATGTAGGCCTTACTGCTGAAAACGTAGAAGAATTTGTTCGCTATAGAAATACTGAAAAGGGCCAAAGCGCTATAGAGCGTTTAGAAAGACAGATTGCATTTCTGGAAGCTTATGGAAAAAAAGCAGAAGAACTTTATGGCGGGAATTCTTCACTGGTAGTTCAGCTTTATGAAAAATTAAATGATTATATGGTGACAAACATTGGTACAGATCAATTTGTAAAAATTCTAAAGGATTTTTCAACAGATACAGACCGGGAAACATGGAGTATTCCGGGTGAAGGCGTAAGCGGAGCTGAGTTTGATGAGTATCATATAAATGATCAAGAGCTTTATAAAATGATCATCCAGCACTTTTATCGAGAGGTAGAATAGGAGCCATGTATGAAAAAAAGAAAAATAATCGCATTGATATGTTTAGGATTAGGTCTTACATGCGGTGCAATTGGAATTTATAAATATATAGAAGAAAAAAATGCAGGAAAAGAATATGAAAAGCTGCAGCAGGAAGTAGTCAAGGAAGAGCCGAAACCTGTGGAAGAACCAGAACCTGAACCAGTATCAAAGGTGGAAATTCCAATTGATTTTGCAGCTTTGCAACAACAAAATCCCGATGTATATGCATGGATTCAAGTGCCGGGCACAGAAGTGGATTATCCAATCTTACAAAGCAGCAATGACAATACTTATTACTTAAATCATACTATTGATGGGGAAGAGAAGAAGGAAGGAGCAATTTTCACAGAAAATTACAACACAAAAACCTTTGAAGACCCCAATACAGTGATTTATGGACATGATATGAAAAACGGCTCTATGTTTCAGAGTATTCATAAGTATATGGATCGAAGCTTTTTTGATAACAATCGGGATATTGTAATTTATATGCCGGATCAAATTCTTCATTATAAAATCTTTGCAGCTTATCTTACAGATAATAAGCATTTGCTTATGAATTATAATTTTTGGAGTAAAGATGAATATCAACAATATTTGAACAGCATTTTCTCCATGAGAGATATGAATGCTTTTATAGATACTTCTACGGAAGTGACAACCGAGGATAAAATTATTACTTTATCCACCTGCTATGCAGGAATTTCAACTCAGAGATATCTGGTACAAGCTGTACTGGTATCTATAGAAAAATAAAGAAAGGAAAGAAAGGTGATACCCATGAAGAAAAGACTTTTTGGAACTCTTTTAGCAGCAGCTCTTGTAGTTACTCAGGTAGTCAGCGTATTTGCAGCGGGCAGTAAGACCACACAGGCAACTCCAGCAGGAGAATCCGTAGGTAAATATGAAATGACAGAAGGTACAGCAGAGAACTTTTCAGAAGTAAAAGAACAGGCAGTTCTGGATAAAATTTTAGCTGTAAACAATGGAACAGCTACACTGGAAAGTATTGCTGAGCAGGCAGAAGCAATTAAAGATGAGTTAACAGGAAAAGTTCTTGTGACAAAATTCTTTGATTTGGTACCTATTAACGGTGGTGTAAAAACCGAAGATGGTAAGTACAAAGTTACTTTTACAGTACCAAACCTGACAGAAGCTCTGCAGGATGTGAAGGTTCTTCACTATAGTACTCAGAGAGCTGTGTGGGAAGTAATTACACCAGATAATGTAAACTATTCCACAAAAGAGATTACCGCACAGTTTGAAGACTTGTCTCCAGTTGCCGTTATTGGTAAAAATACCGGAGCAGGAACATCTACAGATTCCACAACAGGAACTTCACCAAAGACAGGTGTAGCTTCTGACTGGATTCTTTATGCGGGTGCATCTGTAGTACTTTTGGGAGCAGCAGTTGTTGTTCTTGGAAGAAACAGAAAAAGAGCATAATGAATCTACCGGGAGCTGTCATAATGAAAATTTATGATAGCTCCTATGTAATATAATGGGTAATGATAAGAAATTCCTGTAATGTTACTATAGTTTGAAATCAGGGAAGGAAAGAAAAATAAGAACATGACAAAAAATATAAAAATGACTAAAAATATACGTTGGATGCTTATTTTCTATGATATGGGAGTATACGCAATTGCAGCATTTCTTTTATTAGCTTTTTATGCGGGAGATGATAAGCTTTCAGGAAAAGGAATCTTCGAACAGGCTGTTATCTCCATTATTTGTATTTTTGCAGCACGTATTATTGGGAATATTTACGGACAGGTTTGGAGATATGGAGGAATACAGTGCTATATCCGATTGCTGTTTACAGATTTTGCAGGATTTCTGGCATATTTATGTTTAGAGAGTATTCTGCCTATTCAGCATATTACATTCGGAAGACTTTTGTCTTTGGTAAGTTTGAACTTATTAGGAGCTTTGGCTATTCGTATGGTGTATCGTTATGCGTATAAATGCGGAAATCACGATACGTTAAAAGGGAAAATTCTATTGACTTTATTCCGGATTTTTTCAGGAATGGAAGTCGGTAATGATAAAGATATACAGAAAATTAAAATTGCCATTATTGGTGCCGGTCGTGTAGGTGTGGGACTGGCAGAAGAACTTTTAAATAATAGTGAAGCGTCTTATACACCACGATGCTTTATTGATGTTAATAAAGAAAAAGTAGGAAGGGAAATTCAAGGTATTCCTGTATGGTCAGAGGATGAGGCAACACTTCGAAAATTAGATGAATTAGAGGTTCAGGAAATTGTTTTTGCCATTCCTTCTATGGATGCGCAAAAGAAGAAAGAACTTTATGAGTATTATACAGAAGCAGGTTATAAATTAAAAGTTTATGATTTCCCTACGGTATATGCTGTAGGTGGAAAGAGACATTTAAGAGAGTTTGATGCAGAAGAGCTTTTATTTAGAAAACCTCTGGCAGTTGCTGATGAGCGCACAAACGCTTATTACAAAAATAAGGTTGTTTTGATTACCGGTGGGGGTGGTTCTATTGGTTCTGAATTATGTCGTCAGTTAGCAAAAATGGCTCCAAAGCAGTTGATTATATTAGATATCTATGAAAACGGCGCTTATGATGTACAGCAGGAATTAAAAATTGCTTACGGCGATAATCTGAACCTTCAGGTAGAGATTGCATCCATTACTAACCGCAAAGCAATGGAAAGAGTGTTTGAGACATATCATCCTCAGATTGTCATTAATGCAGCGGCTCATAAACATGTACCACTTATGGAGCATAACTGTATTGAAGCCATTGAAAACAATATTTTCGGAACAAAGGTTGTGGTTGAGCTTTGTGAAGAATATGGGGCAGAACGCTTTATGATGGTTTCTACAGATAAGGCAGTAAACCCTACAAACGTTATGGGTGCTACAAAGAGAATGTGTGAGATGATTGCCCAGAGCGCAAGTACTCATGGTAAGGTAAAATACAGCATCACACGTTTTGGAAATGTGCTGGGAAGCGCCGGTTCTGTAATTCCGTTGTTTAAACGTCAGATTGCCAACGGCGGACCTGTTACTATTACAGATAAGAGAATTATCCGATACTTTATGACTATTCCGGAAGCGTCACAGCTGGTTCTTCAAAGTGGAGCAATTGCCAATAACGGAGAGTTATTTGTCCTGGATATGGGAAAACCAGTAAAGATTATGGATTTGGCGGAAAATATGATTCGTCTGTCCGGTGTACACGGTGTGGAAATCGTGGAAACAGGATTAAGACCGGGAGAAAAACTGTATGAGGAATTGCTGGTAAAAACAGAGGAACTGGATAAGACAAGCAATAGCATGATTTTTATTGAAAGAGATAAGGCATTAAGCGCTGAAGAAATCGATACAAGATTGGATGCGCTGAAGAAAGCTTGTGAAACAGGGGACGATTTGGAAGCAAAAGAGGCATTAAGAAGTGCGGTTCCGACGTTTAAGAGACCAGAGGAAGTGAATGCAGGAAAGATTATTTTATAAGTTAAGGGGGACTTACAGGATATGCACAGGTGTTTGGAAAATATAACACAACACTGTATGGTAAGTTGAAATTAGATTTATTATACATTAATCAAAAAAGTTCTTTTGAGATTAAAAATTGATTTTCTATACAATTAAAGTTATTTTTATGTTAGAGAGCATATAGGAAATTGTGGAAGAAAAAGTTATTGAAGAAAGTAAGTGATAAATAGTACAGTGGAGGGAGATAGAGTGAGAGTTTTAATACATACTGATGAATATTATCCAACAGCACAAGCTTGCTCATATAGAATGCGCGTAATGGCAGATGCTTTTATTGACCAAGGGAATGAAGTTATAGTTGTTGCAAGTTCGACTAATATTGGAGCTGGAAAAATTGAAAAAAGACGCGAGTTAATTTTATATTCTCCGGCTATTCGAATGAGAAAAAAATCAACATTGTGGAGAATGATAAATAATCTTAGTTTTGGTATTACTTCTATATTTACAGCACTAAAAGCTGGTAAAATTGATTTAGTAATAACAACTTCTCCGCCACCATTAGTCAGCATTCCAGGATGGATTATTGCAAAAATCAAAAAGGCTAAATTGGTCTATGATGTAAGAGATATTTGGCCAGATGTAGCAATTGAGATGGGAAGTTTTACGGAGGATAGCTTATTTAGTAAAATTTTCAAGGTTATTACACGATTTATGTATAAACATTCTGATTGGATAACCACAGTTTCACCAGGAAAAGTTGAGAAAATAAAACAACATGTAAAATCTGTTGGTGGGAAAAAGTCTAATACAGATAAAGTTAAATTAGTTAGTAACGGATTTGATGAAAGTGTAGAAGACAGTGAAATAGATAACTCATTAATAAAACAATATGAACTAGATAAAAAATTTACTTGTGTGTACATTGGGAATATAGGTTTGGCACAAGGACTGAGTTCTTTGTTAGATATGGCTGCTCAATCAAAACATAAGGAAGTACAGTTTTTGCTATTTGGTAAAGGCGCAGAAAAGGAATTATTAGAAAAACAAGCTAAAGAAATGAATTTAGATAATGTACATTTTTGTGGAATCCTTCCACATGAGAAAGTCTATACATTGTTGTCATATGCTAAGCTTAGTTTTATACCATTAAAAAATTCAAATATGAAAGACAGTATTCCAACTAAGGTATATGAGGCATTAGGAATAGGATGCCCGGTTTTGCTTGTAGCAGAGGGCGATTCATGTGATATTGTTGAAGAAGCAAAAATGGGAAGAAGTGTTTCACCAGATCATGTAGATCAGTTAGCTACTATTTTTGATCATATGGTAGAAAATTATTCTGATTATAGTAAGAATAAAACGGAAGCAAAAAAATTGATGCATGAAAAGTATTCAAGACAAAAAATTGCTATCAATTTTGAAAAAGAACTACACAATTTAATTTAAAGGATGGAGGAAGTAAAATGATTAACGTAATAGGATTAGGGTATATTGGATTACCAACAGCACTTATGATGGCTGCTCATGGAGTAGAAGTAGTTGGAACAGATTATAATAAGGAACTTGTAGCAACACTAAATGCAGGTAAAACTACATTTAAAGAGGACGGGTTAGACGATTTATTTAATGATGCAGTAAATGCTGGAATTAAATTTACTACAGAATATCAGGTAACAGACACATACATTGTATCAGTTCCTACTCCTTATGATAATTTTTCAAAAAAAGTTGATGCATGTTATGTTGTATCAGCACTTAAAAGTGTGATGAATGTGTGCCCAAAAGGAGCAATAGTTGTTATTGAATCTACAGTTTCTCCTGGAACTATTGATAAACATGTGCGTCCAGTAATCGAGGAAAAGGGGTTTAAGATTGGAGAAGATATTCATTTGGTTCATGCACCAGAACGTATTATTCCTGGAAACATGGTATATGAATTATTACATAATAATCGTACTATCGGAGCAGATGATAAAGAAGTTGGAGAAAAAATTAAAGAATTATATTCAGCATTTTGTCAGGGTGACATAGTTGTGACAGATATTAGAACAGCTGAGATGACAAAAGTAGTAGAAAATACATTTAGAGCAGTAAATATTGCATTTGCCAATGAACTTGCTAAGATTTGTCGTTATGACAATATGGATGTCTATGAGATTATTAAAATTTGTAACATGCATCCTCGCGTAAATATTTTACAACCTGGTCCAGGTGTTGGTGGTCATTGTATTTCAGTAGATCCTTGGTTCTTAGTAGGAGATTATCCGAGTTTAGCAAAGGTTATTGATGAATCAATGAGAACAAATGAAGGAATGCCAGATTTTGTATTGAATCGTATATATGAAATTATGCAAGAAAAAGGTATGAGTGATATTGGGAAAATTGGTTTATATGGTTTATCATATAAGGAAGATGTGGATGATATGAGAGAATCTCCAACATTACAAATGCTTGAATCAATGAAACATCATTTGTGTGGAAATACTGTAAAAGTATATGATCCATTTATCACGAATGATGTAGTTGAAAATCAATACCATGATTTAGAACAATTTTTGAACGATGTTGATTTGGTTGTTATTATGGTTAAACATAGTGAAATCAAAGAAAATATGAACAAACTTGATGGAAAAGTAATTTTAGATTGTCATAATATTTGTAATTTACCAGGTGTTTACCATATTTAAGATGGAAGAGAGAATATAATAAATGAAAAAAATAATGTTAGTATTTGGAACAAGGCCAGAAGCTATCAAAATGTGCCCGCTTGTTAATGAGTTAAAACGACGAGATTCTGTGAAAACTATAGTATGTGTAACTGGACAACATCGTCAAATGTTAGAACAGGTATTACAAACATTTAATGTTGTTCCAGATTATGATCTTTCTATTATGAAAGACAAACAAACCTTGTTTGATGTTACTATTAATATATTGGATAGAATAAAAAAAGTTCTAGAAGAAGTTAAACCTGATGTCTGTCTTGTTCATGGAGATACATCTACAACATTCGTGACCGCATTAGCATGTTTTTATATGCAGATTCCAGTGGGACATGTTGAAGCTGGTTTAAGAACTTATAACATTTATTCTCCGTATCCAGAAGAATTTAATCGTCAGGCTGTAGGTATTATCAGTCAATATAATTTTGCACCAACAGAGTTGGCAAAAAAACATTTGCTTGACGAAGGAAAAAATCCTGATTCTATTTATGTAACAGGAAATACAGTCATTGATGCAATGCAGCATACAGTTGTTGAAGATTATCATCATCCAGAGTTGGATTGGGTTGGAGACAAAAGGATGATTTTTATTACGGCTCATAGACGTGAGAATTTAGGACAGCCAATGCATAATATGTTCCGGGCGATAAAAAGAGTTTTAGACGAGCATCCAGATGTAAGAGCAATTTATCCTATTCATATGAATCCGATAGTAAGAAAGGCAGCAGAAGAAGAACTAGGCGATTGCGATCAAATTCATATTATAGAACCTATAGAAGTATTTGATTGTCATAATTTTGAGGCTAGATGTCATTTGTGTTTAACTGATTCTGGCGGAATACAAGAAGAGTGTCCTTCATATGGGAAACCTGTGTTAGTAATGCGCGATACAACAGAAAGACCTGAAGGTGTTGAAGCAGGAACTCTTAAATTAGTAGGAACAAGTGAAGAGAACATTTATGAATGGTTTACAAAATTATTAGATGATGATGATGAATATGCAAAAATGGCGCATGCTGCAAATCCATATGGAGATGGACATGCATGTGAAAGAATAGCCGATATATTATGTAAATAAGGGAGGAAATTCCATAATGGGGAAGGTTGCATTGTATTGGAATACAATTAAATATATGAAACCTAGTCAAATATATTACCGCATCGTAAAAAAAATAGGGATAAGGTGTACTATAGGTTGTATTCCTGATACAAACTATGGAGATGTTTCACTAATTAAAACACCTATTGATTTTGATAAGGATTCCGTTTTTTTAGAACGATTTGATGCAGATGAAATTTTAAATAATAAAGTTACATTTTTACATTCATCGAAGGAGTTTTTGTGGAATGAAAAATGGGAATTCGAGGATCAGTCTGCATTATGGAATTTCAATTTACATTATTTTGAATATCTTTTTTCTATGCTTTTAGCATATGAAAAAACGGGTAATAGAGATTATTTTGATAAGACAATTTTTTGTATAGAGTCATGGATAAAAGAAAATCCAGAGGGAGAGGGAATTGGATGGTCACCATATACAATTGACTTACGATTAACTAATTGGATTAGTTATTATTGCATGACAGAAAAAAAACTTCCTAAAGAATTTAAAGTTAGACTGATTGAGTCAATTCATAGACAATATGTATATCTTTCTAAGCATATAGAAAAAGATATTTTAGGAAATCATTATTTTGAAGACTTAAAAACATTAGTTTTATGTTCATTATTTTTTCAAGATAATATGATGCTGCAAGCAAGTTTAAAAGCATTTAAAGCAGAATGCAAAGAAGAAATACTTTCAGATGGTATGCATTTTGAATTGAGTCCAATGTATCATAAAATTATTTTCGAAGGTTTATTAAGAGTAATTGTAGCATTGAGAGGAAATAGGATTAAAGAAACAGAATTAGAAAATCTTATTCAGCCAATGTTGGATGTGGCTTGGTCTTTCGAGGAAGGCTTAGAAAGAATACCATTATTTAATGACTGTGGAAATAATGTCGCTAAGAGTATTGCTAGCTTTGTTAAAATATGTAAAAAAGAATTTGAAATTACCCCACATTTTAAATCTAATCTAGAGGATAGTGGTTTTTATATTTATAAATGGGATAATTGGAAGATGATAGTTGATGCTGGCCAAGTAGGACCAAATTATATTCCAGGTCATGCACATAGTGATGCTATGAGCTTTGAATTGTTTAAAGATGGAAAACCAGTAATAACAAATTGTGGAACATATGGATATCAGTGTAAAGAACGCCAATTTTTCAGAAGCACAGCGTCACATAATACTGTTATGGTGGATGGAGTAGAACAATCTCAGTGTTGGGGAGCATTTCGAGTTGCAAAAAGATGTAGCGTTAGGGTTTTATCGCAAAATGGAAATAAGATTTTAATGGAATTGATAGACCAGAAAAAAAATGTTCTGAATAGAGAAATAAAAATAGAACCTAGTAAAATTATTATTACGGATACTTGTAAGAATAAGGTATTAAAAACATATTTACATATTGTTTCTAATGAAGTAAAAATTAATAGTGCAATGGAACCAGTAAAAGAGATTCAGCAGTACGCACCAGAATATGGAATTATTAGTAATATTACTGCTTATTATTGGTTGCAAAAAAATAAAATAGAAACAACTATATATCTAGGAGAATAAATTTATGGAGAGTATATTATTTGTAGGTCCAATTGCTGATACTGGTGGGCCAGCGATTAAAAATAAAATTTTAGTTAATCAAATTCAAAAAAAATCAAATTTATTTGTTTGGAACACTTATGACAAGTCGCTAAGAGCTAGATTTGGTTCGATTATTAAAATACTTTTTTCTAAGCAGAAGTATATTATTGTTGCTGTAAGTCGAAAAGGAAGAAATTTGCTTTATCCATTCTTATTACTGAAAAACTTGGTGTGCAAAACTCATTTTTGTTGCATTGCAATTGGCGGTAAAGTGGAAGAATCATTTAATAATATTTTAAGTGAAAAAGCATTAAAAAAAGCTGATTTAATCACAGTAGAGACAAAGGGGATAAAAAACAATTTGGAGACAAAATATGCATTAAATAATGTTCATTGGATGCCTAATTACAAGGAAGTTAAAGCTACATTAGATAATTGCATAAGCGACAAATATAATACAAAAAATACTAGATTCCTTTTTTTATCAAGTATGCGAGATGTAAAAGGCATTAAAACATTAATTGAAGCATTTAATATAGTAAAAAAATCAGGATATGATATTCAACTAGATTTTTATGGGCCAATAAAAAAAGATTTATCGCAAGAATATTTAAAAGAAATTAAGAATACAAGTGGTATGAATTACTGTGGAGAAGTAAAAAATGAAAATGTTCTTACTGTAATGAGCAAATATGATGTTTTTGTTTTTCCTACAGAATATAGCGGAGAAGGATTCCCTGCAGTTTTAGTTGAAGCTTTAATGGTAGGCTTGCCTGTTATTGCAAGTGATATGAATTATAATGGGGAAATAATTAAAGATAGTATAAACGGTTTTTTGTTTTCAATAGGAAATGAAACAGAACTTGCAGAAAAAATGGCATATTGTTGTTCACATAAAGAGGAATTAAAAAAAATATCGCGAGATAATGTAAGTGAATCAAGACAATATGATTCCTCAATTGTAATTGAAGAATATTGTAATACATTAAAAAAGAAAGGGTGGCCAATTTGAAAAAAGCACTTATTTTTTATTTATATGGGAATAGAAATGCAGGAGATATGGCAATTTGTATTGGAGCAATAGAGCTGTTAAAATCCAAGGGATATGCTGTTACAATGGTTTCTAGATTTAGTGAATCAGAAGAAGAGTATTTTAAAAGTAAACAATATGTTGCAGAATATTATCCTGATGTAAAAATATATCCAGGTCCATTTTCATTTGAAAGACATTTTTCAAGAACAAAAAAAATAATATCATATTGTAAATCATATATGAAAGTACTAGGTTTGATTAGCGATAATCAGACACGAGAACTCATACAAGAGGCGGATGTGGTATTTTTTAATGGAGGGAATCTCTTAAGAGGAGCATCCTTATCAGATTATTTAAGATTAATAGGATTATTTTATCCAATAAAGATTGCACATAAAATGAACAAACCATTGTATTGCTTACCGCAATCTACGGCAAAAGTAAGTTGTATGGGTAAGAAATTATTGGGGAAATATTTAAAAATGTTTGATAAAGTATATGTGCGAGAAGAAAATTCATATTTAAAATTAAAAAGTCTATTTTCAAATATTCCATTTGAATTAACGACAGATTTAGCTTTTTTTAGTGAAAATACTGACCTTGCATCCAAAAAAATGTCTGCATTAGGGTACCATTTTAATCCGGAAAAAAAAAATGTTGCTATTATTCTTAGAAATTCAGGAATTGGTGATATTGGTGAATTAGATAATGAAATTGCACAAAAACTAAATAATATAGTTGAATCTTTTATATATAAACATTTAGATTACAATTATTTCTTGATTGTTCAAACAGAGAAAGATAGGAATGTTTCACATACGTTTATGCAAAAATTAAATGACAATGTGAATGTAAAACAAATTGAACTTCATGATCCGTTACTTCTTCGAGAAATATACAAAAAAATGAGTTTTACAATTAGTATGAGACTTCATGCAGCAATTCTTTCATTGTCTGCGTTAACTCCAGTTTATGGTGTATTTAGTGAAAAATGGGGATTAAAGAATTCAGGAATTATGGATAGTTACAACATGCCATATTGTATAGTAGAAACTAAAGAGAAGCTATCAATTGAAACAGATAATGTTTTCAAAAAAAATGTTCAAGATAATATTATGTCTGTAATAAAAAGAAATAGAAATAAATTCAATTTTTAAGAATAACGATTGTCAGTAAAAAAACTACCTATAAAATCAGATTCTTTAAATTTGTGTTGGAGGAATAAGTATATATGAAAAATAGAGTAGCAATTGTATTGCCTTATTTTGCACTTGGCGGTGCAGAAACTATGGTTTCTAGATTAGCATCAAATATTAATTTAGATAAAATAGATGTTGAGGTAATATGTATTTACGGAAATCCTCAGAATAATAGATTGGAAAATAGCATATTAAATAGTGAAGTTAAAATTAAATATATCGGAAAAAGTAAAGGATTTTCATTAAGTGCAGTCTATAAATTATGGAAAGAGTTATCTTCCTATCATCCGACTGTTGTTCATACACATCTATCAGCGTGTGTTTATTGCACACCATGGGTTTTAGGACATAATGTGAAAATGTTGCATACAATACATAGTACTCCTAAATTTGAATTAATTAAACCTAAAAAGAAAATTATGTCAATAATGTACAGAATTGGAAAAGCTATTCCAGTGGCTATATCAAAAGAAATACAAGATATGATGACAGAGGAATATAAGTTGAGGAGTGAGGCTGAACTTATATATAATCCTGTTGATGTGGATAAGTTCTATAAGAATAATGAAAAACATAAAGGAATTTGTCTTGTAACAGCTGGAAGATTGTCTAAAGAAAAAAATCAAAAAATGTTAGTAGATGCTATAAAAGTGTTATGTCAAAAATATGAAAATCTTTCGTTAACAATATTGGGGGATGGACCTTTAAAAAATGAATTAGAGAATTATGTTGAAGATAAAGGATTGAGCGATATAATTCATCTAGAGGGAAATGTCGCTAATGTTGAAGAGTATTTTTCTAAATCAGATATTTTTGTATTATCGTCTTCTTATGAAGGTTTGCCTTTGGTTATTTTAGAAGCAATGGCCGCTAAATTACCTATAGTTTCTACTGATGTTGGTGGTATTAAAGATATAGTAACAAATAATGGACTGTTAGTTGAATCAGAAAACACGGATGCTTTAGTTAATGTACTGGAAAAAGTAATTGAAGATAAAGATTTACGAGAAGAATTAGGAAATAATTCATTTGAAAATGTACAAGTATTTGACTCAAGTATTATTGCAGACCAATATGTACAACTATATAACAAATATTCAACTTTAAGATGATAATACTTGATGGTAAAAAAATATTTAATGATAGTTAAATATATAATGATTTTATTTATTAAAAAAGAATTAACTTATAAACTACTTGATTAAGAGAAATAAGGAGATAATATAATGAGTATTTATGAAGATTTAAAATGTGGAAAAGAAAAATTGTCACTGGTAGGATTAGGTTATGTAGGTATGCCTATAGCAGTGGAATTTGCTAAACATGGGATTGGTGTAATTGGGTATGATTTAAATTCTTCAAAAATAGCAATGTATAAAAAAGGCATCGATCCAACAAATGAAGTTGGAAATGAAGAAATTAAGAAGACAACTGTTAGATTTACAGATAATGAAACCGATTTGAAATTAGCAAAATTCCATATCGTAGCAGTTCCGACACCAGTTAATGATGATCATACACCTGATTTAACGCCAGTAGAGGGGGCTAGTAGAATCTTAGGAAGAAACCTAACAAAAGGTTCAATCGTTGTATTTGAATCAACGGTATATCCAGGAGTAACGGAAGAAATCTGTGTTCCTATCCTTGAAGAAGAATCAGGATTGAAATGTGGTAAGGACTTTAAAATTGGTTATTCACCAGAACGCATTAATCCAGGTGATAAAGTACATCGACTTTCTACTATTACAAAGATTGTTTCAGGGATGGATCAAGAGTCTTTAGAAGAGATTGCCAGTGTGTACAGTATTGTTGTAGAGGCTGGTGTTCATAAAGCAGAAAGCATTAAAGTTGCTGAAGCAGCAAAAGTTATTGAAAATAGTCAAAGAGATATAAATATAGCTTTTATGAATGAACTTTCAATTATTTTTAATAAAATGGGAATAGATACACAGGCTGTTTTAAATGCTGCAGGAACAAAATGGAATTTCTTGAAGTTTTATCCAGGATTAGTCGGAGGGCACTGTATTGGAGTTGATCCTTATTATTTAACATATAAAGCAGAAATGCTAGGCTATCATAGCCAGATTATATTGGCAGGTCGTCGAATAAATGACGATATGGGAAAGTACGTAGCAGAAAATATTGTTAAAAAACTTATTGCAGCAGAAAAACCAGTGAGAAATGCAAGAGTTGCTATATTAGGATTTACTTTTAAGGAGGATTGCCCAGATACTCGTAATAGTAAAATTATTGATATAGTTAGGGAACTTCAGGAATATGGAATTAGTCCTTTAATAGCAGATCCATCAGCTGATTGTGAAGAAGCTAAAAGACTATATGGCATAGAATTTGTAGAATTAGAAAATATAAAAAATATGGATGCAGTTGTTTTAGCTGTAGCACATTCTTGTTTTAAAACATTATCGAAATCAGATATTGATAATATGTATGATGATGGTAAAAAAATTATGGTGGATGTGAAAGGGTTGTTGAATAGAAAAGAGTATGAAGAATCGGGTTATATTTACTGGAGATTGTAATTTAATGACAGAATATATTAATAGGGTGAAAGGTGATAGTTATGGGATATAAACATTTGAGTTTTCCAAAAGATTCTTTATTTTTAGTAACTGGAGCGGCTGGTTTTATAGGTTCAAATTTATGCGAGGCAATTTTAGATATGGGATATCGTGTAAGGGCATTGGACGATTTATCAACTGGTAAACAGGAAAATATTGATATGTTTTCAGAAAACATTAATTATGAGTTTATGTTAGGTGACATAAAAGATTTGGATGTGTGTATAAAAGCATGTGAAGGCGTAGATTATGTATTGAATCAAGCTGCGTGGGGAAGCGTTCCACGTAGTGTTGAAATGCCATTATTTTATTGCGCAAACAATATTCAAGGAACATTAAATATGCTAGAAGCAGCTAGACGAAAGAATGTTAAAAAATTTGTGTATGCATCATCATCATCAGTCTACGGTGATGAACCTATTCTACCCAAAAAAGAGGGACGAGAAGGCAATCTTCTGTCACCTTATGCGGTGACAAAAAGATGTGATGAAGAGTGGGCAAAGCAGTATACTCGTCATTATGGACTTGATACATACGGAATGAGATATTTTAATGTTTTTGGTAGACGACAAGATCCAGATGGTGCTTATGCAGCAGTTATACCTAAATTCTTAAAGCAATTAATTAATGGAGAAACTCCAACCATTAATGGAGATGGCAAACAAAGTCGTGATTTTACGTATATAGAGAATGTAATAGAGGCAAATTTAAAAGCGTGCCTTGCATCATCAGACGTAGCAGGGGAAGCATATAATATTGCATATGGTGGTCGTGAATATTTAATAGATATTTATAATGCTTTAATAAACGCGTTAGGAGTAGATATAAAACCAAAATTTGGACCTGATCGTGTAGGAGATATTAAACATAGCAATGCAGATATTAGTAAAGCAAAGGAATTATTAGGATATGATCCTGATTGGAACTTTGAAATGGGAATAGGGGCAGCGATAGAATGGTATAAAAATAATTTATGATAGCTGTAAAAATAATCTTGTTAGTAACACATAATAGTGCTTGCTAACAAGATTATAAAATAGTAATTATCCCAATTTAGTGGATATAACTTTTAATTTTATGTGAAATCAAATAAATCTAGAAGCTTTTTTAGTAAGTAAAAATCCAATTAGTAAATTATATGATTGTTGTTAAAGTATGTCATAGTAAAAAGTATACTGTAATGCACATTAGTTGGGTGGTTAGGAGTTGGAATAATAGCTTGTAATATCAGAAGCATAGTTTAACTATGACATTATATGAAAGGAGAGTATGATAATTAATTCACGAATTATCATGTAAGTATAAAATGAAAATTGTGTTTATTACTGCATCATTGAGGCAAGGTGGAGCTGAAAGAGCTATTGTATCATTATCAAATGAATTGGTTAATAGAAGAAATGAGCTTATGATTTATACACTAAATAAAGAACAATCGTTTTACACATTAGATAGTAAAGTGAGTATAGTTTCATTGGAATTTGGTGGGCATGGATTAATTGGAAATATTTCTATTATTAATTCATTGCGAAAACAATTAAAAAAGGACAAGCCTGATGTTATCATTTCATTTGATAGTAGAACATTACTTTATTCAGTAATAGCTGCAACGAAATCATTAAATGTTGTATACTCTGAAAGAAGTAATCCGTTAGTTTATCCTAAAAATAAGACATGGAGAAATATTAGAAATTGGTTAATGGGATTAGGAAGAGTTAAACTTTGTGTATTTCAAACCAGAGATGTTCAATCACTTTTTAGAAAAAAAATACAAGACAAAAGTATCGTTATTCCCAATGCTATATTCAATCCTAAAATTGAAAATATAAAGACACCTGAGAAAAGAGAAAATTATATATCTGCAATGGGACGTTTGGTATGTGATATAAAAGGATTTGATATATTAATTAGAGCGTTTTCAAAGATTAGTGCAGAGTTTCCCGATATTCAATTAAGAATATATGGTTATGGAAAAGATGAGGAAATGTTAAGACAAATAAGTAAAGAATGTAATTGTGCAGAAAAAGTTGAACTAATAAAAGGAAATGAAAATGCAATAGAAGAGGTGGCAAAATCTAGAATATATGTTTTATCGTCATATTTTGAAGGATATCCTAATGCACTGTTAGAGGCAATGGCTTGTGGTGTACCATGTATTTCAACTAACTGTAAGTTTGGTCCTAGTGATATTATCAAGAATAAAGAAAATGGTTTGTTAATAGATGTTGGAGATGAGAATGCTTTAGCAGAGGGATTAAAAACATTGCTAAAAGATCCCCAATATGCTGAAAAATTGGGGATTTGTGCATCATTATATAAAAAAGAAAATTCAATTAATAAAATTTCTATGATTTGGGAAGATGCCATTAAAAAAATATAGCTGTACGGAGGGTTTAGAATGCAAAAATTAAAGAAATTGAAGTATGAGCAGTTGCCAGCTTTTTCTTTAGTATGTTTAGCCATAGCACTCATATATTCTTATTCTGATTCTTCATGGATAATTACGGCAACGTCAGTAAAGAAATTGGCAAATACATCTTCCATTATTTATATCGCATTGATTTATGGCGCATTATTATTAGTTTTAATAAGTACTTTGGTTACGTGCAGAAAATGTTCGCGAGGGAGTGGTATTTATATTGTATCATTGTTACTTTGGGTGTGTATATATTCTATTATAATATTTTTCGATGAGGGTAGTTATTATTTAATTTATTCACCAACTACAATATTTGTTTACTTGTTTCAATTTTGTTTTTTTCTAGGAGAGAATGATAAAATATGGGATTATACATATAAAATTATCAAAGTATTAGGTCCTGTATTTTTAATATGTTCTCTTTATGAAGCAATTCAAATTTATATGAAGTATGGTATCATTCCAGTTGGTAATTCATCTATGATTTACTTTTATGTAGCTGCTTTTTGGTTAATTGCCATAAAATGTGCAGAAACAATAATAAATAAAGAAAAACTGAGATTAATTGAATGGGTAGAAGTAGTATTTTTAATTTTTTTGGCGCTGACAATGAACTCTAGAAGTTGGGTAATACAATCAGTCTTATTATTTGTAATACTATATTTACTGCATGATGATAGAAAGTCTATTATTCATAAGTTTTGGATACTTGTAAGTTTGGCTATCATTACAGTGATTATTTATTTTGTTATAATTAATTATTTGCCAGATTATGTTACGCAAATAATTAATAAAATGGGAAATGATTCCCGTTCTCATCAATACAGAGATATTTTTGAAGCTACACGTTGGTATGAATGGGGACTTGGAAAAGGTCTTTCAGCAATGTATCCAGATTCACGGAATGGTGGTATGATAAGCAATATAGACAATCAATTTTTATATATAGCGTTTCATTATGGAATTATTACGTTGGCCTTATATATTTATAATTATATCAAAACCATTATAGCTTTTAATGCTTCAAATAATAACAAGCTGTTTATAGGAAAAATTATTATTATAATGTGGCTAATGGCATTAGGAGGATTATCGGTTTTTAATGTTATATATGCGGATATAAAATCATTTGTGGTACCATTATTTGCAGGACATATTTATAGAAGATTAAAAGATAAAAAGAGGATCTCTTAAATGAAAAAAGTATTATATGTGGGACAATTTAATTTGCCAGAAACAGCTTCTGGATTAAGAGTTTATAATATTGCTAAAGTAATGAGAAAATGTGGAATGGAAGTTTCATTTGGGTGTTTTTATAATAATAAAGGATTGTCATACGAAAGATATGATGATTTTGATTATTTTTTCAAACCTGTTTGTGACGGATCTTTGAAAGTTCTTAATATTTTTGACTTATATTCTGATATTATGAAGATTTATTTTGTGAAAAAATTATTACACAAAATAAAACCAGATGTTATTGTTTTGTATAACTCTACAAGCATAGTTACAAAATATTTACAAAGATTTTCAAAAAAGAATGATATATGTCTCATTGCAGATGTTACTGAATGGTATGAGATATCTTTAGCAAATAAACGAGATAAGATTGTTGCAAAATCAGTAGATTATCGAATTAAAAATTTAGATAAAAATATGGATGCAATAATTTCAATAAGTCCATTTTTGACAAATTATTATAATAATTTAAATACAAAAGTCATAGAAATACCTCCGATTATGTATCAAATTTCTGGTAAGCCTTATGAACACTATCAGTATGAAGATCGATCTCGATGTAATATTGTTTATGCTGGAAGTCCTGGGAGGAAGGATCAGCTTGATGGGGTGGTGAAAGCTATTAGCGAAATTAATCGAGAATCGATATTAATACATTTGGATATTGTAGGTGTTTCAAAAGAGGAATATAGGGAAAAGGGGAACCATATCGGAAATGGTATAAGTATGTATGGAAGATTGTCACATGAGGAAACAATTGAAATTATCAAGCGTGCTGATTTTTCTGTTTTATTCCGAGAAAATTTAAGATATGCAAAAGCAGGATTTTCTACAAAATTTGCAGAAAGTCTTTCTTTAGGAGTTCCTGTAATTTGTAATCAAGTAGGAGGATGTGATCAATTAATTAAATCACATGAAAATGGAATATTATTACCTAATGGAGATTACGAAACCATTAAGGAAGCACTTGGAAAAATATTATTATTATCTCCAGAAGAAATATATGGCATGAAAGAGAATGCAATTAATACTGCTAAAAGTTTTTTTTCAAAAGAAGTTAATCAAAAGAAAATTAAAGAATTAGTAGAGTAAGCGCAAAATATTGCTACGCTGCCCATGAATCACGCTTGCACCAAAATGATA
>ENA-OPRU01000113-OPRU01000113.1-human-gut-metagenome-genome-assembly--contig:-NODE-113-length-68809-cov-6.261250_pt1 | contig 68809 bp, 77 predicted proteins | sample MGYA00241897_ERZ501888 | MGnify/ENA primary metagenome ERZ501888 (study PRJEB25962, sample SAMEA2042398) | human gut metagenome | biome: human gut; feature: human-associated habitat; material: faeces... | reverse complement strand
TGTATATTCAGAATATTTATATATTTTACGCTCAGTCTGCGCTCACTTTGAGCTTATAATCTCAAAGCGTGCTCAACAAATTCGCTGGAAATGTATAGATATTCCTAAATATTACTTAATGTGACGGCTTCTATCAATAGATAAGGATGGATGAGAATGAGAAGAAGACGGTATAAAGGAGATATACGCAGAATACGGCAGAGGAACGCCAGAATTTTCTTAGTGGTCTGTCTTGTTGTTTTTGGCGCAGCCACAGTTTGGATTTCCATAGATGAGAAAAAAGCAGAGAAAAAGGCAGAGCAGGCATATAAAGAGCAGATAGAGCAGGAAGAACAGGCGAAAAAGGAAGAAAATACAAAGCCGCAGGTAAATATTGAACCCACAGGTCCTGTTCTGGCAGATGAAACAGAAAAGCAGCAGTGGTATTTGAGACTGGTAAACAGTGATTATCCCATGACAGAGGCAGATGTGCCGGAGGTTGCCACAGAGACCGTAGATACCAACGGCTATCAGGTAGATGCCAGAATTATGGAAGATTTAGAGGCAATGTTTGAAGATGCCAGAGTAGCGGGGAGAACTCCTATGATTTGTTCTGCTTTTCGGGCGTGGGATTTACAGGTGTCACTTTATGAGAACAAAATTGAAAGAGTAATGCAGGAGGAAGGTCTAAGCTACGAGGATGCGGCAGTAAAGGCGGCAACCGTAGTGGCAAAGCCGGGAACCAGCGAGCATCAGGTGGGACTTGCCCTTGACATTGTATCCTCCGAGTATCAGGAGCTGGACGAAGCGCAGATGGAAACCGAAGACCAGAAATGGCTGATGGAAAATTCTTGGAAATACGGTTTTATTTTACGTTATCCTATGGATAAAAGTGAGATTACCGGTGTTATTTTCGAGCCGTGGCATTACCGCTATGCAGGGAAAAAGGCAGCAAAGGAGATTACAGAGCAAAATCTTACATTAGAAGAATATGTGGGTGCAGGCGCAGTGGAGACACCGATATTTTAAAATTTATTTATCTTTGGAAAAATAGATCAATGGGATACTTGAGGCGGTATTCAGATGAACATATTAGAAATTAAGAAAGAAATTATTGCAAAGTATCATTTGGAGTATATTTCGATAATGATAGGACTTACCGGCATAGGATTTTTCTGTTTGTTCATTTTTATCTGAGATGGGCTTTATCCAATCTATATCATCTTATTTATAAATTTTATTTCTAAAACATTGTTAGTAAGAAAAAGAGAGATTGTCGCATTAAGCAGAAATTCGGAATATCTATTCTTGATATGCACTTAATGCAACAGTCTCTTTTTATTCATTATGGTGTGTCAAATCCCACGTAAACCAGGTGGAAATGTTGACTTTTAATGATAGCGGAAGTAAAATATTATCAACGATGAATGCACTAAAAAATTCAAAAAAAGAAAAAGTAACAAGTGAAAGCGAGGAGGTATCACAATGAAAAGTACAATCTGGAAACGATTTGGTTCAATACTACTGGTATTGACCATGGTTTTTTCTATAATTCCAGATACTGGAGTTACAGTGAAAGCACAGCCAAGGGGAAATGAAACAGCACAGGTACAGGAAAATACAGAAGGTACATACCCTATTTCTGTCACTACAGCAGAGGGTTATTCTTATGCAGAAGTTGAAATTGAAGGTGGAGAGAGAAAAAAAGTAGACAGAGCTGCACCGGGTGAAAAGATTTATCTGAATTTTTCTGATTATAACATAACATCAAGAACAGGGTTTGTCAGATGGGTTGATGATAATGGAAATCTGACAGACTTGACAAATGAGACCAGTTATTACGAGTGCAGTTTTACCATGCCGGATGGTGAGGTGAAAATTCATGCAGAGTTGGCGCAGAATTGCCCTACAATCGCCGTGAAAAATGGCGGCATAAAGCTTCATATAGAAATAGGTTATTATGTATTAAATTCTTCCTCTGTTACAGCGGGTAGAGAAATTTACCTATATTTCGATGAGTCTAAGACACCGGAGAATAAAGTCTTCAAAAAGTGGTATGTAAAATCCGGAAACGTGAAGTTAAGTGATCCGACTAGCAAGCATCATTGTATGTTTACAGTTCCAAATGAGGATGTGGAAATTGGTGTAATTTATGAAAGTACAGAAGGTACCTATCCGATTTCTGTTACTACGGCAGAGGGTTATTCTTATGCAGAAGTTGAAATCGAAGGCGGAGAGAGAAAAAGGGTAGACAGAGCTACACCGGGTGAGAAGATTTATCTAAATTTTTCTGATTATAACATAACATCAAGAACAGGGTTTGTCAGATGGGTTGATGATAATGGAAATCTGACAGACTTGACAAATGAGACCAGTTATCATGGATGTAGTTTTACCATGCCAGATGGTGAAGTGAAAATTCATGCAGAGTTGGCGAAGAATTGTCCTATAATCACCGTGGAAAATGGTGGTATAAAGATTTCAGCAGAAGATGGATATTATGTATTAAATTCTTCCTCTGTCACAGCGGGTAGAGAAATCTACCTGTATTTCGATCAGTCTAAAACACCGAAGAATAAAGTCTTCAAAAAGTGGTATGTAAAATCCGGAAATGTGGAGTTAAGTAATCCGACCAGCATGGAATATTGTAGACTTACAGTTCCAAATGAGGATGTGGAAATCGGCGTAATTTATGATGACGCCTATGCTGTTTCTGTAGAAAATGGATATGCACAGTATGAATTACCTAATGGAGAATATGTTTGGTCGACATCTACTGCTGCTCCGGGGACACAGATGTATTTGAAAATTAATCCTTATACGAAACCCAAGGGTATGGCATTTTCTAAGTGGATAGTTAAGAAGGGTAATGTACAACTGGATAGCCCATATTCTTCTTATTTATGTCCATATATTATGCCTAGTGAAGACATAGAAATTGCTGCAGAGTTTGTTCCCGGTCATGCGTTTAGTGTGGAAGGGGGATCTACATGTAAGACGATTCCAGACAATCAGTTTGACTGGTATATTGATGCAGCCGCACCTGGTGATCAGGTCTGGGCTTACTATGAAGAGGATATGGCTCCGGAGGGTATGGAATTTGCAAGATGGGAGGTTACCAAGGGAAACGTACAACTAGATGAGCCGGAAGATAAAGTATGTAGCTTTATCATGCCCGATGAAGACGTTATAGTTAGTGCAATATATAAACCTGTAGGTTCTATGGCTGAGTCCGGCTGGCAATCTGACAGTGTAGGCTGGTGGTATAACGATGAGAATGGTAATTATGTGACAGGTTGGAAGTCCATTGATGGTGAGTGGTATTACTTTGCATCTAATGGCTATATGCAGACAGGCTGGAAGTCCATTGACGGTGAGTGGTACTATTTTGCATCTAATGGTTATATGCAAACAGGTTGGAACTGGATAGATGGTAGTTGCTATTATTTCTATGAAGATGGACACATGGCATCAGACACTTGGATAGATGGAAGCTATGTGAATGGTTCAGGTGCGTGGGTGGAACATCCAGTTTTAAGCGGCTGGCAATCTGACAATGTAGGCTGGTGGTATAACGATGAGAATGGTAACTATGTGACAGGCTGGAAGTCTATTAACGGTGAGTGGTACTACTTTGCATCTAATGGCTATATGCAAACTGGCTGGAAATGGATAGAAGGCAGTTGCTACTATTTCTATGAGGATGGACACATGGCATCAGACACTTGGATTGATGGAAGCTATGTGAATGGCTCAGGCGTTTGGGTAGAATAATATAAAATAAAATATCCATCTAAGATATAAACTAATCTTGGATGGATATTTTTTATGTAATTACAATCTTGACATTAAAAATTGATTTTCTTATAATAGTTCTACCACAATAGTTAGGAAGCTAACAATTAAAAAAGAAGGGAGAGGAGAATATGATTAAAACCTTGGCAGCACAAATAAAAGAGTTTAAAAAGGACTCTGTGTTGACACCAATCTTTATGATTTTAGAGGTTTTATTTGAAACCATGATACCGTTTTTAATGGCATCCATTATTGACAAGGGTGTGGAAACGGGAGACATCGGGCATATCTGCAAGGTGGGAGCTGCAATGGCAGTGCTGGCGCTTTGCGGACTTTGGGCAGGTATGATGGGAGCAAAGTATGCTTCAAGAGCGTCTGCTGGCTTTGCCAGAAATTTAAGAAAGGCGATGTATGACAACATTCAGACCTTTTCATTTTCAAACATTGACAAATTCAGCACCGCAGGTCTGATTACACGTCTGACAACAGATGTTACCAACCTGCAAATGGCATACCAGATGCTTTTGCGTATGTTTACAAGAGCTCCGGCAAGCTTAATCTGCGCTATGGTAATGGCGTTTACCATTAACGCAGAGCTGGCAAGTATTTATCTTGCGGCAGTTATCGGACTGGGCATTTGCCTTGTGTTGATTATGAGCCGTGCAACCAAGTATTTCCAGCAGGTTTTCAAAAAATATGACGAATTAAATGCCAGTGTACAGGAAAATATTTCTGGTATTCGTGTGGTAAAGGCTTATGTCCGTGAAGATTATGAGAACAACAAGTTCTTTAAAGCAGCAGAAAACGTATATAAGATGTTTATCAAGGCAGAAAATATCATTGTTGCCAATATGCCTCTTATGATGTTTGCCGTTTATGCTTGTATCTTAGGACTGAGCTGGCTGGGAGCGAATATGATTGTAGTGGGTGACCTTACCACAGGAGAGCTGATGAGTCTTTTGACTTATTGTATGAATATTATGATGAGTCTGATGATGCTTTCCATGATTTTTGTTATGGTTACCATGAGTTTTGCTTCCGCAGAGCGTATTACAGAGGTTTTAAATGAGAAAGCCGATATCTGTAATCCTGAAAAACCTGTAAAAGAAGTGAAAGATGGAAGTATTGTATTTAAAGACGTAAGCTTTTCTTATAAAAAGGACAGTCAGGAGTCTGTGCTCTCTGATATCAATTTGGAGATTGCCTCCGGCGAGACCATTGGAATTATCGGAGGAACGGGAAGCGCCAAGTCCAGTCTGGTAAATTTAATCAGCCGTCTGTATGACGTGACAGAGGGTGAGGTCTTAGTCGGCGGTGTGGATGTAAGAGCGTATGATTTGGAAGAGCTGCGAAATCAGGTGGCAGTGGTTCTGCAAAAGAACGTGCTGTTCAGCGGAACAATTCTGGAAAACCTCAGATGGGGAAATAAAAATGCCACAGAGGAAGAATGTAAAAGAGTTTGCGAGCTGGCATGTGCAGATGAATTTATTGAGAATATGCCTGAAAAATATCACACTTACATAGAACAGGGCGGAAGCAATGTTTCCGGCGGTCAGAAGCAGAGACTTTGCATTGCAAGGGCATTGCTGAAAAAGCCGAAGATTTTGATTTTAGATGACTCCACCAGCGCGGTAGACACTGCAACGGATGCAAAAATCAGAAAGGCTTTTGCACAGGAAATTCCAGATACTACAAAACTGATTATTGCACAGAGGATTTCCAGCATTAAAAATGCAGACCGGATTATTGTCATGGAAGAAGGCAAAATCAACGGTATGGGAACTCATGAAGAACTGATGGAAACCAATGCCATTTACCGTGACGTTTACCAGTCACAAAATCAGGGCGGCGGTGACTTTGATGAAAATGTAAAACAGGGAGGTGAAAAGGAGTGAAAAAGGACGGAAAAAAGAAAGGCGACTTAGGAAAGCTGTTAAAACGAGTTTTTCAGTATGTGGGAAAGAATTATAAATACCATTTGATTTTTGTTCTTATTGGGATTTTTGTCAGTGTTCTTGCCAATGTACAGGGAACGATGTTCATGAAGACCATGATTGATGATTATATTATTCCTCTGACACAGGCAAAAGTGCCCGACTTCGCTCCTTTTGCATGGGCGATTGCCAGAGTGGCAGGCTTTTATCTCATTGGTGTTTTATGTGCTTATATGTACAATAAAATCATGATTTATGTAACGCAGGGAACATTGAAAAATCTGCGAAACGATATGTTTGCCAAAATGGAAAGTCTTCCTGTAAAATATTTTGATACCCATCCCCACGGGGACATCATGTCTGTATATACCAATGATATTGATACGTTAAGACAGATGATAAGCCAGAGTATTCCACAGATGATTTCCAGTTTCCTTACGATTGTCAGCGTGTTCATCAGTATGTTGATTTTAAATATTCCCCTTACGGTGGTAACGGTGGTTATGCTGGGACTGATGATGCTGGTGACAAAGAAGATTGCGGGACTTTCCGGAAAACACTTTATGGCGCAGCAGGTGAATATCGGTAAGGTAAACGGTTATATTGAAGAAATGATGGAAGGTCAGAAGGTCGTAAAGGTCTTCTGTCATGAAGAAGAAGCCATAGAAGCCTTTGATAAAATCAATAACCAGCTTTTTGAAAGTGCAGATAATGCCAATAAATTTGCCAATTACTTAGGACCGGTAAATGCACAGCTTGGAAATATCAATTATGTAGTCTGTGCGGTGGTAGGCGGTGTTTTGGCGATTAACGGCATCGGAGGCTTTACTCTTGGAGGGCTTGCCAGCTTTCTGACCTTTAATAAAAGCATTGCAGGACCGGTAAACCAGATTAGCCAGCAGTTAAACAGTATTGTTATGGCTTTGGCAGGAGCAAAGAGAATTTTCGAGCTCATGGATGAAAAGCCGGAAGAAGACAACGGTTACGTGGAACTGGTTTATGCCAAGAAGGAAAACGGTGAGATTAAAGAAAGCAAGGAACGTACCGGACACTGGGCCTGGAAGCATTATCATCAGGCAGACAATACAACCACTTATGTAGAGCAGCAGGGAGATGTGGTGCTAGATGGTGTAGACTTTGGCTATACAGATGAGAAAATTGTGCTTCATGACATTAAGCTGTACGCAAAGCCGGGAGAAAAAATCGCATTTGTAGGTTCTACCGGTGCAGGAAAAACGACCATTACCAATCTTTTAAACCGCTTTTACGATATTCAGGACGGTAAAATCCGTTATGACGGAATTAATATCAACAAGATTAAGAAAGGCGATTTAAGACGTTCTCTGGGAATTGTATTGCAGGATACCAATCTTTTTACCGCTACGGTTATGGATAATATCCGCTACGGAAAGCTGGATGCCACAGAGGAAGAAATTATTCAGGCAGCCAAGCTGGCAAATGCAGACGGATTTATCCGCAGGCTGCCGGATGGATATCAGACTATGCTTACCGGAAACGGAGCAAATTTAAGTCAGGGGCAAAGACAGCTTCTTGCCATTGCAAGAGCGGCAGTTGCAGATCCTCCGGTACTTATCTTGGATGAGGCTACAAGTTCTATTGATACCAGAACAGAGAAGCTGGTTCAGGAAGGTATGGACAGGCTGATGGAAGGAAGAACCACTTTTGTCATTGCACACCGACTTTCTACGGTAAAGAACAGCGATTGTATTATGGTACTGGAAAAGGGAAGAATTATAGAACGAGGTTCTCATGACGAACTCATGGAGCAAAGAGGAAAGTATTATCAGCTTTATACCGGAAACGGAGTATAAATCTTTATATAGTCTTAATACTTCGTGCGATTTATTTATACATTCTTTATATCACAGGATATATAGTAGAAGATACTGTAATAAGCATGGAGGGCGAGATGAAGTTCAAATTTAAGAAGAAAAATTTTTCTTCCTTTCAAATTATTAGTTTAGGTTTTTTTATTGTTATTTTAACAGGCGGTTTTCTTTTAATGCTGCCCATTTCCACCAAAGGACCGGGAGGTGCGCCTTTTCTGGACGCAATGTTTACCTCTACGTCAGCAGTCTGCGTAACAGGGCTGGTACTGCATGATACGGCTACCTACTGGTCCTATTTCGGACAATTTGTTATTATACTGCTCATACAGATTGGCGGTATGGGCGTAGTAACGGTGGCTGTTTCCATAGCCATGTTTGCCGGACGAAAAATCGGTCTGATGCAGAGAAATACCATGCGTGAGGCGATTGCAGCCCATCACGTAGGGGGAATGGTGCGAATGACAGGCTTTATTCTAAAGACAACTCTTTGTATAGAGCTTATAGGAGCAGCATTGATGGCGCCTGTTTTTTGTAAGGATTTTGGATTTTTTAAGGGATTATGGTATGCGATTTTCCATTCCGTATCTGCCTTTTGTAATGCCGGATTTGATTTGCTGGGAGTGCGGGGAGAGTTTTCTTCTATTACTACCTATGCTTCCCAGCCGATTATCAATCTCACCATTATGGCATTGATTGTTACCGGCGGTATTGGTTTTCTTACATGGGAGGATATTAAGACAAATAAATTTCATGTTAAGAAATACAGAATGCAAAGTAAAGTAATTCTTACGGTTACCAGCTTTTTGATTTTGCTTCCGGCAGCTTACTTTTTCTTTGTAGAATTTTCACAGGAGCAGTGGAGTAATTTAAGCTTATACGAAAAGATTTTGGCATCCTTTTTCCAATCGGTAACACCCAGAACAGCAGGCTTTAACTCTGTGGACCTGACCTTATTTACAGAGGCGGGAATTATGATTATGATTGTTCTGATGCTTACCGGAGGTTCTCCCGGTTCAACAGCCGGAGGTATGAAAACCACTACGGTTGCGGTACTTTTTGCTTCCACCTCTTCTGTATTTCGAAGAAGAGAAAATGCGCAGGTTTTTCATCGCCGCATTTCAGAAAGCACCGTAAATGATGCAGCAACCATTCTTCTTATGTATGTGGTGCTTTTCCTTTCAGGAGGAATTATCATAAGCTGCATCGAAGATATTCCTATTTTGACCTGCCTTTTTGAAACAGCTTCCGCAATCGGAACAGTAGGTCTGACATTGGGAATTACCACAGAGGTAGGAATTGTGTCCCATTTGATTTTAATGCTTTTGATGTTCTGGGGACGTGTAGGCGGTCTGACGCTGGTGTTTGCAGCAGTTTCAGGCAAGCACATAGAAGTAGGAAGATTTCCTGAGGAAAAAATTACGGTAGGATAAAGGGGAGTGATGACTTGAGAAAATTAAAAGAAAAGTCAAAGCTTCAAAAATCCGTCAAAGATATTTTAAAAACTCTTGGTATTTTATCAGCAGCCACAGCAATCGGTGTGTTTTTCCGATGGGGAGGGCTCAACGAGGCGAATATTATTACGGTTTATATTTTGGGAGTGTTGATTACGGCAGTATCCACCTCCCAGAGAATTTTCAGCCTTGTAAGCTCCTTCATCAGTGTGTTGTTATTTAATTTCTGGTTTACAGAGCCACGTTTTACCTTTAAGGCTTATGACCCGAGTTACTTAACTACATTTCCGATTATGTTGGCTGCTGCATTTATTACAAGTTCTTTGGCAGAACGGATTAAGAAGCAGGCGGCGCAGTCCGCTAAGACAGCGTATCGTACACAGATACTTTTTGATACAAATCAGCAGCTTTCCAATGAACAGGACATAGAAGGAATTATTTCCGTCACCTGCGGACAGTTGAAGAAATTATTAAAAAGAGATATCATCTTTTATAAAGCAACAGAAAATAAGCTGGACAAGCCGGTGTTTTTCCCTTTTCAGGAAGGAAAAGCAGAGGCAGAATATAGGACGGAGGAAGAAAGAAGCGTTGCCAAATGGGCGTTTGATAACAATAAACATGCGGGGGCAGGCACAAAGACATATCCGGATGCCAAATGTCAGTATTTATCTGTGCGTGTGGGACAAAGCGTGTTCGGCGTTTTGGGAATTGTTATGGGAGAATGGCCTTTAGACAGCTTTGAAAAGAGTATTGTGCTGTCGATTTTAGGCGAATGTGCCCTTGCCATGCAGAATGAAAAAGTGACAAGAGAAAGAGCTGCTGCCGCTTTAATGGCGAAAAACGAACAGCTAAGGGCAAATTTGCTTCGTTCGATTTCTCATGATTTGCGGACTCCCCTTACTTCCATTTCGGGAAACGCAGGAATTTTGATTTCCAACGCAGACAGTATGGGAAAAGAAAAACAGCAGCAGTTATATGAGGACATTTACGAGGACTCTTTATGGCTGATTAATTTAGTGGAAAATCTTCTGTCTGTTACAAGAATTGAAGACGGCACTATGAAGCTTCAGCTAAATGCAGAGCTTTTGGAGGAAATTGTGCAGGAAGCCGTTCACCATGTGGAAAAGCGATGCAAAAAACATAAGCTTCGTGTACAACTCTCTGAAAATTTGATTTTAGTAAAGGCAGATGCACGATTGATTGTGCAGGTACTTGTTAATTTGGTGGATAATGCGGTAAAATATACACCAAAGGGATCTGAAATTCTCATTGAGACAAGGCAGGAGGGAACAAACGCCGTAGTCAGTGTATCGGATAACGGAAGTGGAATTTCAGACGAGGTAAAAGAGTATATTTTCGAGATGTTTTATACGGGCAACAGTCATGCGGCAGACAGCCGAAGAAGTTTGGGGCTTGGCTTGGCGTTATGTAAATCCATTTTACATGCTCACGGCGGTGACATCTTTGTGGAGGACTGCCAGCCTCATGGCGCCCGTTTTACATTCACATTGCCTGCAAAGGAGGTTCAATTACATGAATAAACCGTTAATTATGGTAGTAGAAGATGATGCAGCGGTACGCAATTTAATTACAACTACATTGGAAACTCATGAATATCGTTTTCAGGAAGCAGCCACGGGAGAAACTGCGATTTTAGAGGTGGCGACACATAATCCTGATGTGATTTTGCTTGATTTGGGACTGCCGGACATGGATGGGATTGAGGTTATTCAGAAAATTCGTACATGGGCGAAGACGCCTATTATTGTAATCAGCGCAAGAAGTGAGGATATTGATAAAATAGAAGCCTTAGATGCAGGGGCAGATGATTATCTTACAAAGCCGTTTTCCGTGGAGGAGCTTCTGGCAAGACTTCGTGTAACCTTCCGCAGGCTGAATGACATGAAAAGCGATATGGTGCAAAGCTCTATCTTCCAAAACGGGGATTTGAAAATCGACTATGCGGCAGGCTGCGCTTTTATGAAGAATACAGAACTTCATCTTACGCCTATTGAGTATAAGCTTTTGTGCCTGCTTTCCAAAAATGTGGGAAAAGTGCTGACACATACTTATATAACAAAGGAAATATGGGGAAGCGCATGGGATAATGACGTGGCGTCCCTTCGGGTGTTCATGGCAACGCTGAGAAAAAAGATAGAGGAAAATCCGTCAGAGCCGAAATATATCCAGACGCATGTGGGCGTGGGGTATCGGATGCTGAGAGTGTAGGGAAAATAAAATTATGTTGAAGAAAGCTCGGTAATGACCGGGCTTTTTTTGTTTGTTTTTTACCCAAGATAGTTTTTAAATAAACTAAAATGACAAAAAAATAAACCTGACAGAAAAAAGATGATGATAGTGCAAAACAGTATGCTAGAGAGTCTATAATAAGATAATAAAGGATATCAAAGTGCCGTTTAAAATGGTTGGAGGAGAATGTGTAGATGACACACCGGTCCATAAAGCAATTCGTGAGGCTTTGGCAAATTGTTTGATTAATGCAGATTATCATGGCGTGAGAGGTGTAGTAATTAGGAAAGAAGAGGAAAAAATTATTTTTGCAAATCCTGGTTATGTCCGAACAGGGAAAAAGCAGATGCGTTTAGGTGGAGTTCCGAAAAAAGCGACGAAAAAAAGAATTGCTGCGAGCATTGATTAGGGGTGGAAAACTTATAGATGACGGAGCTACAAAAGGGAAACGATATAAAAAAGCCGATTAGATAAAAGCGGAGAGGCAAAACATTTTTTGGACTACTGGGAAGTCAAAAAATAAGAGGAGATTTCTATTCTCCTCTTATTTGGACTTGAACTCTATCCATTGATTGTTAATAAAAACAACTATCATGCCATCCTCAAGAACGGCATAAGGAGTTCCGGCATTTCGATTGAAATTCTCCTCCCCGTCTTTTTGCGGAATGCCGTCTTCCGCATAGGAAGTAGTATATTTCATCAAATCTTTATCCACCTCAACGGAAACGGGACTGTTAGTTGAGTAATAATTAGTTCCATCTATCATGAGGGTTGCGGGATAATCTCCCTTTTTAGGATTTTTGCAAGCAGTCAATGAGAGAGCAAGCGCAAGGCAGAGTAGAATTACTGCTGATTTTTTTATATAAGTTCTCATTTGATTAAACTCCTGCATACTTTTCCAGCATATATTTTTGATTTACAATATCGAAGGTTTCTATATATGGAATATCTGAGTTTGCACGAAATCCTAAAATCAATCAAAAGTTTTCACAAGTTCAATCAACACCTGCACACATTTCTCCATAGACTGCACGCACACATATTCAAAATGTCCGTGGAAGTTATGTCCTCCTGTTCCAAGGTTCGGGCATGGCAGTCCCATAAAGGATAAGCGTGAGCCGTCTGTACCTCCTCGAATTGGCTGGATTTTTGGCTCAATATCCAGTTTTTCGTATACTTTTAATACATTTTCGATTAAGAAATAATGCGGTTCAATCTGCTGTCTCATATTATAATAGGAGTCTTCCATTCTCAGGCTTACCGTACCTTCTCCGTATTTAACATTCATATAATCGGCAGCTCTCTGCATATATTCCTTTTTTTTCTTAAATAAATCAAAATCATGGTCTCGAACAATGTATTCGCTGGATGCGTGTTCCACAGAACCCTCCAAAGCCTCCAGATGAATAAAGCCTTCTCTGCCTTCGGTATGCTCCGGCTTCTGTGCTTCCGGCATCATACCCTGAAATTCCATAGCCAAAAGCAGGGCATTTATCATTTTATTTTTAGCAGAACCGGGATGAATACTAAGACCTGTGAAATCTACAAAAACGCTGGCAGCATTGAAGTTTTCATATTCCAGTTCTCCACATTCGCCGCCGTCAACAGTATAGGCGAAATCAGCCCCGAATTTTTTGACATCAAAGTAATCAGCCCCTTGCCCCACTTCCTCATCAGGGGTAAAACCTACACGGATAGGTCCGTGAGGGATTTCCGGATGGTTGATGAGATATTCAGCGGCAGTCATAATTTCCGCCACGCCGGCTTTGTCATCTCCGCCCAGCAAGGTAAGACCGTCTGTTACAACTAAATCCTGTCCCACATATTGTTTCAGGGAAGGGAAATCCTCCGGTTTCATTACGATTTTTTTCTCAGCGTTTAATACAATTTCTGCTCCGTCATAATTTTTAATAACTCTTGGTTTGATATTCTTTCCGGAAGCAGCAGGCGCTGTGTCCATGTGAGCAATCAGACCTAAAATTTTTCCCTTGTAATCGGGAACAGTAGAAGGAATAGTACCGAAAACATATCCGTATTCATCCTGAGTGACATCCGTAAGCCCCAATTCTTTCATTTCTTCCATTAAGGTATGGCCGAAATCCAGCTGACTTTTGGTGCTTGGAAAGCTTTCCGCATAAGGGTCAGAAGTAGTTTCTACTACAACATAATTCAAAAAACGTTCTAATACAGTCATATTCATTCTCCTTTACATTTCATATTATATTCATGCTATCACAGGAAAAACAGGTTGTCTATATTGACTTTACTGCGTAAAATGCCTATACTACTGGTAGTACCAATAGAAAGAGGATATAAAAATGAAGATTTTGCGACAATTCAGTATTATTTTATTTCTCTCCTTTTTAGGAGAAGGCTTAAAAATGCTTCTGCCACTGCCCATACCTGCAAGTGTGTACGGACTGATGCTAATGCTTCTGGCGCTTTGTACTGGGATTTTAAAAGTAGAACAGGTAAAGGATGCGGCAGTTTTTTTGATTGAAATCATGCCTGTAATGTTTATACCGGCGGCAGTAGGCTTGCTGGAGTCATGGGATGCCTTGCGTCCTGTTGTAGTGCCTGTGCTCATGATTACCGTCATCACCACGGTGATTGTTATAGCTGTTACAGGAGTTGTGACACAGATTATGATTAGAAAAAGGAGAAAAAAAGATGAAAGAATTTCTGAGTGAGTCTATTATATTTGGGGCAGTATTAAGCCTTGCAGCTTATGAAATCGGCTTACTGATGAAGAAAAAATTTAAGCTGGCAATTTTAAATCCACTGCTTATCGGAACAATCTGTGTTATTGGATTTTTGTTGATTTTCCGCATTGATTACGAAGAATATAATGAGGGTGCAAAATATATCAGCTATCTGCTCACACCGGCAACCGTTTGTCTGGCAGTTCCCCTTTATGAGCAGCTATCCCTCTTAAAAAAGAACTTTATGGCAGTGGCAGTGGGTATTTTATCCGGTGTTTTGGCAAGTCTTGTCAGTGTTTTGGCGTTGGCAAAGCTGTTTGACTTAAATCATCAGCAGTATGTGACATTGCTTCCAAAATCTATTACAACAGCCATTGGAATGGGCGTTTCAGAAGAGCTGGGAGGACTTGTTACCATTACGGTGGCAGTGATTGTCATTACAGGTATTTTGGGAAATGTCATTGCAGAATTTATCTGCAAAATTTTTAAAATTCACGAGCCGATTGCAAAGGGACTGGCGCTTGGAACAGCGTCTCATGCAATCGGAACGGCAAAAGCCATGGAAATGGGACAGATAGAAGGCGCTATGAGCAGTCTTGCCATTGCGGTTGCAGGACTTTTGACAGTAATCGGCGCATCGGTATTTGCCGGATTTATGTAAATTTGGGAGTGGGAAGGAAATGGAAAGAAAAGCAAGCGAAAATGAAAAGGTTTATCATCAGGTCATCGAACATATTACAAACCTTGCAGCAACAAAAGAAATTTCTTTTGGGAGTAAAATTCCGTCAGAAAGAGAACTGATGGCAACGCTGGGATTTAGCAGAAATTCCATCCGTGAGGCATTAAGAACCATGGAAAATATGGGGATTATCGAGAGTCGTCAGGGACAGGGAAACTTTTTAGTCAATCATATCGGAGAAAGTCTGAGCAGTGTATTTTCCATGCTTCTGTCTATGGAACAGACCAATTATATTGAAATCAGTCAGTTACGCAGATTTATTGAAATCGGATCTTATCTTCTGGCTGTGAAAAGCGCAAAAAAGGAAGATTTAGCCTGCCTTTCTGAAATTTTAGATGAAATGGATCAGGTAAAAGGGGAAGAAAGAGCCAAGCTGGATAAAAAATTTCATGACCAGATTGTACTGATATCGGATAATCATCTGCTGGAGCTTTTAAATGAAGCTTTGTCAGGCGTGTTTGAAATCTTTATCAGTGAAATGTCAAAATATGTAACAGACGAAGATAAAGAACGTCTGGTATGTCTTCACAGAAATGTATATGACAGCTTAAAGAAAAAGGACATATCGGAAGGTATTGAGCGTATTCGAGAGCATTATAACATTATTGACAGAAATTTGCAGATGCTGGCAGAGAAATATAAAGGTGTGAAGGCACAATAAGCTGCTATATAAAAGGGATATTCAGAATATTTATACATTCTTAAAGCGTGCTTTGCAAGGCCGCTGAAGGTGCATAAATATTCTGAACAGCAAATTACGAAAATATGCGAAAAGCACAGGTTACAAGAAAACATAGGAGAAACCCCATGCAGGTAGGCAAAAGGAAAGCGAGCGCTGTCCATTTTAAGCTGTGGGTTTCTTTTTTTATGGTTAAAAGGGTAGTAGCACAGGGCCAGTGAAGCACGCATAAAATCAGCATGGAAACGGCAGTGGAAACTGTCCAGCCCTGCCCCAGAAGCAGTGTATGGAGGCTTGACAGGCTTTTAAAATCTGTAATGGAGGACTGAGCAGTATAAGCCATAATCAGTACAGGAATAACAATTTCATTGGCAGGAAGCCCCAGAAGAAAGGCAAGAAGGATGCTTCCGTCTAAGCCTAAAAGTCGAGCAAAGGGATTTAAAAAATCCGATACCAAATTTAAAATGCTGTCTGTACCGATGCTGACATTTGCCATAATCCAAATCAGGATACCCGCAGGAGCAGCCGCTATGATAGCACGCAGCAGCACACGGCAGGTGCGGTTTATCACAGAATGTACCAGAACAGAGGCAATTTGCGGCTTTCGGTAAGGAGGAAGCTCCAGTGTAAAGGAAGAAGGAACGCCCTTTAGGACTGTTTTAGATAACAGCCATGAGGAAACAAAGGTCATAAACACACCAAACAGAATAACAAGTGTGAGCAAAACTGCCAGCTCAAGATTTTTTGCGCTTCCCGCAAAGAAAATCGTCAGGATAGCCAGAATAGTGGGAAAGCGTCCGTTGCAGGGAACAAAGGAGTTGGTTAAAATGGCAATCAACCGTTCTCTGGGTGAGTCAATAATGCGGCAGCCTGTTACACCGGCAGCATTACAGCCAAAGCCCATAATCATAGTAAGCGCCTGTTTGCCGCACGCCTTGCATTTGGCAAAGCAGCAGTCCAGATTAAAGGCAACACGGGGCAGATATCCGAAATCCTCCAAAAGTGTAAAAAGAGGGAAGAAAATTGCCATAGGAGGCAGCATCACACTAATTACCCATGCAGTTACCCGATAAAAACCAAAAGCAAGCATGTGACAGAGCTTTAAAGGAAGAAATCCTTGTAAAAAGCGGTAAAAAACAGGTTCAAAGGAAAAGAGAATGTCGTGGAGAACCTGAGAAACGTAGTTTGCTCCTGTAAGAGTAATCCAGAAAATCAGTAAAAGAAAGCAAAGCATACAGGCAATACCCGTAAATTTTCCTGTAAAAAGCTTATCAAGGAGAAGGTCTTTGTTTGTGTGAGAAGTACGGTCAGATTGCAGGGCAGCGTGATAAAGCCGTGAGGCTTCCTGTGCGCAGACTCGTGAGTCAGGCAAAGAGCAGGCAGATATTTTTGGGGAATTTGTATTTTCAGAGGAGGGAATATTTTTATCTAAAGCAGAGAAAATGCCGGATTTTAAGCGTTTTATATCCGAGTGTCGATGTGCGGAAATACCAAGGACAGGAATATGTAATTCCGTTTCCAAAGCAGAACAGGAGATATCAATTCCCTTTTTCTTGGCTTGGTCCATCAGATTGACACAGAGTAAAACTTTCTGGGTAATCGAAAGAAGCTGAATAAGGAGCTGAAGATGACGTTCCAGACACACGGCATCACATACAAGGACAACCAAATCAGGGTGCGTATTTTCTATAAAATCTCTGGCAATTTCTTCTTCCTTGGAGCAGGCAGTCAGAGAGTAGCAGCCCGGCAAATCAACAAGGGTGCAGGTTTGATTTCCCAGAGTGCATACTCCTTTTGCCAGCTCCACGGTTTTTCCCGCCCAGTTTCCCGTGTGCTGGTGCATACCTGTAAGTGCATTAAAGATGGTGCTTTTTCCCACATTGGGATTTCCGGCAAGCGCAATCGTAAAGGAAGCGTTTTTTCTTTTTTTCAAGAAGGATATCATTTACAGTTTACAATTTTCAGCAAGGGGTTCTACAAGGATAAAAGCGGCGTCTTCATTTCGGATTGCCAGAACACTGCCTCTGATTTTGTAGGCATGGGGATTGTGGAAAATGCCCGTATTGATACATTGTATCGGGGTTTCCTCGCAGAAGCCCAAATCCAGAAACCGCTGTAAAATCGCCTGCTTATAAGGCTTTTCTTCCTTGGAACAGGTGATACTTCGAATAATACCATACTGTCCCTCCCTTAGCTGACACAGAGGAACATAAGCCATGCTGAAAACTCCTTTTTGTAATCAGTATATGCACCGGAGCCGGAAAAGTGAAGCTTTAGACAAGCTCCAGAACAAGAGCCTGATAGGAGCAAAGCTGTAAGGTATTGCCCTCCTGTGAAAGCTGAGGATAGTTATTTAGCAGAACTCTTTTTACAGAAGAAGGGAGGGTAACTGTCTGCGGTTCTTTTTGAAAATTGCCGATAATCAGCAAGTCTTTTTCCCCTTTTCTGTGGTATGCCATAAGATTGTGGCGTTCTCTTTCAAAAGGAATAACATCTCCATACACAAGAGTTTCTTTGTAATCTTTGTTTTTACGAAGGGCAATCATTTGTTTATAAAAGGAAAGGAGAGAGTTTTTATCCTGCTCCTGAGCTTTTACATTGATTTCTCTGTAATTAGGATTTACCATAAGCCATGGAATGCCTGTTGTAAATCCGGCATTAGGAGAGCTGTCCCATTGAACCGGAGTTCTGGCATTGTCACGGCTATAAAGAGAAACGATTTTCAAAGCTTCCTCTGGGGTGAAGCCTGCATCCACACACACCTGATACTGGTCAAGAGCGCTGATATCGTCAATCTGTTCCAGAGGAAGAATGCCCAGATTTTCCATACCGATTTCCTGTCCCTGATAGATAAAGGGCAGACCACGCATAAAGAAATAAAGCACAGCCAGCATTTTCTTTCCCTCTAAGCAAAGACCGTCTTCGGGCAGATAATAGCTTACCCCTCTTGGTTCATCATGGTTTTCAATGATATTGGAATAAAATCCCATATCACCGATTTTTTCCTGTGATTGAAAATAACATTCCTTATATTCATCGGGAGTAATGCGGCGGCAGTCATACCAGCCCTTGTCACTTTTTCCGTAGGAGGTAGTGGAGAAATCAAAAATAGAGGAGAAATAGCCGTCATTCCCGATAAAAGCAGGCAGTTCATCTTCTTTTGCGTTAAATACTTCGCCCACCGCAAAGGAGTCATGAAGCTTAAAGGTTTTTTCGTGCATTTCTTTTAAGAAATCTCCGACACCCTGTGCGTCAGCCAGCATAAGAGCAAGGTCACATAAGCCGTCTTCGCGGTCAGAGGGATAATTTTTATAAGGCAGTTTTTTCTTAATGTTGATAATGGCGTCAATACGGAAACCGCCCAGCCCCTTGTCCAGCCACCAGTTTATATTCTTAAAAATTTCTTCTCTTACTTTGGGATTTTCCCAATTCAAGTCCGGCTGCTTTTTGTGAAATACGTGCATATATTGCTTATCAGGATTTTTCGGCAGAGGTTCCCATACAGAACCGCCGAAATAACTTCGCCAGTTGCAGGGTGTTTCTCCCTCTTTTCTATCTTCGATATAAAAGAAATTTCCGTACTCTCCGTCTGGGTCTTCACAGGCTTTTTCAAACCATTCATGCTCATCCGAGCAGTGATTTACCACCAAATCCATGAGAATATACATTTCCCGTTTTTTTGCTTCGCTAATCAGTTGTTCCATATCTTCTAATGTGCCAAAAGCAGGGTCGATATTATAATAATCTGAAATGTCGTACCCTTGGTCTGCAAAAGGAGAGGGATAGACAGGAGAAATCCACAGAATATCAATGCCTAAAGCTTTTAAATAATCTAACTTTTGAATAATTCCCTGTAAGTCGCCGATACCGTCTCCGTTTGAGTCATAAAAGCTTTTTGGGTAAATTTGATAGGCAACCTTGTCATGCCACCATTTTCTTTCCATAATCAAACCTCCTAAGTGTATTTTAAATGTAAACTCTATTATAATGAACAAATTTAAAAATATCTTGCGAATATTTGATTAAAAACTGCGTTATTATGACTTTTTGCGGTACTGTAAAGGCGTAGTCTCTGTATATTTTTTAAATTCTTTCATGAAATTTCCAAGATGAAAGAAACCGCAGTCCATGCCAACCTCCATAATGGGAAGGTCCGTGGTTTGCAGAAGGATGCAAGCCTGTTTAATGCGGTATTCGTTTAGATAGGTAATGGGAGATTTTCCCAGCACCTTTTTGAAAAAACGGCAGAAATATTGTTCATTCATGTTGACTTGCAGAGCTAAATCCCGAATATAGAGCTTTTCCTGATAATGACTATGGAGAAAATCCAGTGCCATTTTAATGGTTTCTATCCGCATGTCCGTTTTACGTTCTGCTTGAAGTAAAGAGGGAAAAGTGGATAGAATACCTGCCATTTTAAAAATGCCGCTTTGTATAAACAGGCGGGCAGAGAGGCTGTCCTCAGGAAACTGATGGAAAATGTGGAAAACCTTCCGATATTCTTTTTCAAAAGGGGAAAAAGCAGGATTGGAGGGCTTCAGACATTGAGGAAACAGCTTATATTCAAAGCCCAAAAGGCTTGGATGAAACACAAGGGCAGACTCCGTACTGTCCGAATGGGGAACAATGGCATGGAGCTCGCCTGGATAAATGAAATAAAAGCATTTTTCCTCAATCTGAAACTGTTCCATATTGACAAAAAGAGTATAGCTGCCCTTAGAAAAGTAGAGGATTTCCATTTCATCATGCCAGTGATGGGGCACGCCGGACCAGTTTTTTTCCTCACAGACCTCGTATAAGGCACAGGGAAAAAGAGAAGTTCCGTGGTCTTTTTGCTCTTTTAATTGTGTATCTGCGTGGCTCATAGACTCTCCTCCCTGTTTAAAAACATGGCAATAAATGCGGCTAAAAGCCCCAGTGCACAAAGCCATACGGCTTTTGTATGAAAAATACCGGTAAAAAAGCTGCCTGCCCCTGCTCCGATAATAAAGAACAGAATAACATTATAGTATTGAAGGCAATTGTGCAGATAAACCTTCTGTTTTGTGGTTGCATATAAGTATAACTGCTGAGAAGCGCTTCTTAAATTTCCCGTACACATGGTAGTGGCATAAGTATTTCCGTTCATTTTTCGGAAAGCCTCTACTTGAAGGGCACACACAAAGGAAATCATAATATTTACCGGAGTGTCCAAGGCAGGAGCAGGCAGAAAGCCTGCGATAATCAGACAGAAAATTTCCATAAGGACAATGAGTTGTCTCCAATGAAGTTTCTTTTTCCATTTAAAATATGTTTGTATGATTTCACATACTAGAATACCCAGCACAAAGGCGAAAATAGGCATCAGATAATAAAAAGTTCTGTTCCAATTTTGTTCTGTAAGGTTTACACCCAGAAGCACAATATTTCCGGTCTGTGCGTTGGCAAAGACACGACCTCTGCAAAGATAGGTATAGGCATCCAGAAAACCTCCCACAACAGCCAGAAGAAGTCCGAGAAGATGGGTTTCTGATACTTGCTTATTACGTGACATGAGAAACACTCCTTTATAAATGTAAATGTTGAAAAAAGCATAGCACAGAAAAGGAGCAGGAACAAGAGGAAGTGAAAATGGATATTGATTTTTTACAGGTTATTCCATATAATAAGAAGCTGAAACGGAGCAATCTGAAATCAGATGTTCACAAAAAGAAAAGAGGTATACACAATGTTAAAAGGAAAGTGTGTAGTGCTTGCAGTTACAGGAAGTATTGCAGCATACAAAATTGCTTCCCTTGCCAGTATGCTGAAAAAGCTTCACGCAGACGTTCAGGTGTTAATGACAAAGAATGCGGAGAATTTTATCAATCCCATTACCTTTGAAACCTTAACAGGAAACAAATGTCTGGTGGACACCTTTGACAGGAATTTTCAGTATAATGTAGAGCATGTGGCTCTGGCAAAGAAAGCAGATGTGGTACTGATTGCCCCTGCCAGTGCAAACTGTATTGGAAAGCTGGCTCACGGCATCGCAGACGATATGCTTACCACTACTATTATGGCGTGCAAATGTAAGAAAATCCTTGCGCCGGCAATGAACACCAATATGTTCGAAAATCCCATTGTGCAGGACAATTTGAAAGTCCTGGAGCACTATGGGTATGAGATTGTAGAGAGTGCTTATGGATACTTGGCATGCGGAGATACAGGACAAGGGAAGATGCCTGAACCGGAATTACTTTTACAGCATATTTTGCGAGAATGTGCCTATGAAAAAGATTTAAAAGGAAAGAAAATTTTGGTGACGGCAGGACCTACGCAGGAGCCTATTGATCCTGTACGTTATATCACCAACCATTCCACAGGAAAAATGGGATATGCCATTGCAAAAGTATGTATGCAGCGAGGAGCCGAGGTTACTCTTGTAAGCGGCCCTGTCAATATTCCTGCACCGCCCTTTGTATTAGTAGTACCAGTGATTACGGCGGAGGACATGTTTTGTGAAGTAACGAAACGTGCATCAGAGCAGGATATCATTATTAAAGCAGCAGCCGTGGCAGATTATTGTCCAAAGTATGTAAGCGCAGAAAAGGTAAAGAAAAAAGATGGGGAGCTGTCTTTGGAGATGAAGCATAGTCAGGATATTTTAGCCTATTTGGGAGAACATAAAAAGCAAGAACAATTTTTATGCGGTTTTTCCATGGAAACGGAAAATATGCTGGAGAACTCCAGGAAAAAACTGGAAAAGAAAAATCTGGATATGATTGTGGCAAATAATTTAAAGGTAGAAGGCGCAGGTTTTGCGGGAGACACCAATGTTGTCACCATGATTACTGAAAATGAGGAGATTTCACTCGGGAAAATGTCAAAAGAGGAAACAGCCTTTGAAATTTTGAACCAGATTTTAAAAATGACAAAATAACAATGTATTGTATCTTAAAAGAACGATAACAAGGAGAAATTATGAAAAATTTAACAGCAGATAACAGACAGAATACAAGAAGTATGGTACAGACAGCAATTTTTGGAGCTATTATTATTATTATGGCGTTTACGCCCTTTTTGGGATATATTCCGTTGGGCTTTACCAGGGCAACGATTATTCACATACCGGTTATTCTGGCGTCGCTGCTTTTAGGTCCGAAAAAGGGAGCTGCTTTAGGCTTTTTATTTGGACTTACAAGTTTTATCAATAATACTATGAATCCTACTATTACATCCTTTGTTTTTACTCCATTTTATAATTTAGGTGAATTTGAAGGTGGTTTTGGAAGTGTTATAATATGCTTCCTTCCCAGAATTTTGGTAGGAGTTCTTCCATATTATATTTACAAACTGATAAAGAAAATAGACAAAAAATCGGTATCCCCATGGGGACTGATTATTGCCGGAGTTACAGGCTCATTGGTAAATACACTTTTGGTTATGAATTTGATTTTTCTGTTTTTCAGGAAAGCTTATGCAGCAGCCAATGGAGTTACGGTAAAAGCGGTTTACGGATTTATTTTATCCATTATCGGAATGAACGGCGTGCCGGAAGCCATTGTGGCAGGCGTTCTGGTTTTCTTTATCGGAAGGATTTTAATGAAAAGAAACATCAGAGAAAGATTAGGGTTTATCAATGATTTTAGCGATTGACATAGGAAACACCAATATTGTAATTGGCTGTATCGATAAAGGAAAAAGAATTTTTATTGAAAGATTATCAACGGTACACACAAAAACAGAGCTGGAATATGCCATTGACATTAAAAATGTTTTAGATATTTATCATATTCACAGAGAGCAGCTGGACGGAGGAATTATTTCCTCTGTTGTGCCGAAAATTACCAAAACAGCAAAGCTTGCCGTAGAAAAAATACTAGATAAAGAAGTGCTGGTAGTAGGAGCGGGAATTAAAACAGGTTTAAATATCAGAATTGAAAGTCCGGAGCAGCTTGGAAGCGATTTAGTGGTAGATGCTGTGGCAGGAATTGCAGAATACAAAGCGCCAATGCTGATTTTTGATTTGGGAACAGCCAATACGGTCAGTGTCATTGACAGCAAGAAAAACTATATCGGAGGAATGATTTATCCGGGTATCGGCGTGTCCTTGGACTCTTTAACAGAAAGAGCAGCACAGCTTCGTGGAATTGGGCTGGAAGCCCCCAATGATATGATTGGCAAAAATACCATAGAGTGCATGAAAAGCGGTATGATTTACAGCAGCGCCGCAGCTATTGACGGCATTATTGACAGACTGGAGGAGCGTCTGGGCGAAAAGACTACGGTAATTGCAACCGGAGGTCTGGCAAAGAAGGTTATTCCATATTGTAAAAGAGAGATTGTCTTGGATGATGATTTATTATTAAAAGGACTTTATATTTTATACGAAAAAAACAATAAAAAGTAGGTTTGTAAGGATGGGCTGTCGCTTTAAGTGTATATCAAGAATATTGCTTAACGTGGCAGCTTCTTTTTATAGACTTCAAGAGGGCGTTCTGATACAATAGAAAAAGGGAAAGGGGGCAGGAAAAATGGGAAAGCGATGTAGGTTGTGCGGCGGAAAGCTGAGAAATGGTATATGCACAGAATGTGGTATGGACAACAGGAAAACGGATGAAAAATATTCCCGTCATGCAGAGAAAAATGCTTCGGCAGAGCACATTCATGAGGCAGAGCATACAACGGCTGAAAAGAAAACGAAAAGCAATTCTGTCCGAAACCAATTTGTATCTAAGAAGCAAACGCAGCATTCGGAAGTTAAGAATATAAAAGTGATTTTTTACGGTGCGGCAGTATTGCTGGTATTGGCGGCGCTGTTTTTGTCGAAAGATAATTCTGAAGCAGATTTGGAGCTGAATACAGAGGTGCAGGAGGAAGTATTCGATATGTCTGTGGAAAATGCAGAACAGGAGGTGCAGTTTCCCGTTATAGCGCAATGGGAAAATACTCTGGAGTCAGGCTTGTATGTAGTAGGCGTAGACATTCCGGCGGGAGAATATACCATTACCGCACCGCCGGGCAGTATATTTCAAACTTACAATAACCCTCAGTATGAAGATGAACATGTAAGCTTTGGAAAAGCGCCTTCGGGAATAGAAGAAGTAAAAAACATTCCTCTTTATGAGGGTACTTTAGTGCGGGTAAGCGGCTCGAATATGAGATTTTTCAGTTGGGATGCAGAGGTGGAAAATCTTACAGAGAGAGTAGAAAATCCCCTTACCAATCAGGTACAGATAATCGGAAAAGCAGTGGCGGGAAGAGATTTTGCGGCAGGAACTTATGATATAGAAGCAGTCGGTGAAAAAGAGGGGACTTTTACTTACAGCTATAAGGATAAAATTCAGATGTCTATTTGGCTGAAGCCTATGCAGACAGAAGGAAATCTTTATACTTCTGTGTATTATCGAAATGTGGTTTTGCCCGAAGGAACACAGATAGACACGGGAGATATGACAGTCATGCTTGTCCCAAGTAAAGGGATTGTAAGTGAGGATTACGCTTCCTTTTATGAAAATACTATTTCTCAGCAGGAGGATTTATGAGTAAAAAAAACAAGAAAAAAAGAACAGCAGGAGACGTTATCCGCACAATTATTATGTTTGCAGCATTGGCGGTATTTCTCTTTTCTGCCGCACAGTTGGCTAAAATATTTTTAGAATACAAAAAGGGAACAGATGAGTATAACAGGGTAAGAGAATATGTCACCACAACAGAGCCTGAGGAAGAAACGCAAGAGCCTTTAGAAGGGGAGGAAATGCCAAAGCCTACACCGCCGCAGGTGGATTGGGCAAATTTAAAAGCAATCAATGAAGATATTATCGGCTGGATACAGATAGAAGGAACGGAAATCAGTTATCCCATTGTGAAAGGAATAGATAATTCCTACTATTTAAAGCATACTTTTGAGAAAAATTCCAACGCAGCAGGGGCAATTTTTATCGATTATACCAACCGCAGTGATTTTCAGGACTGCAACACTCTTATTTACGGACATAATATGAAAAACGGTTCTATGTTCGGACTGCTAAGGAAATATTTTAAAGATAAGGACTCTGTGCCGGGAAGATATATCTGGATTTGCACACCGGACAAGAAGTATCGTTATGAGATTTTTTCCAGTCATGTGGTAGATGCAGCGGGAGAGACTTATACGCTGTTTCCGGAGGCGAACGAGCAGTTTGCAAGCTATCTTGACAGTATGAAGCAGCAGTCTTTGGTGGATTTTGGGACAGAAGTCACGAAAGAAGATAAAGTTATCACACTGTCTACCTGTACAGGAAATGACGCTACCCGCTTTGTTGTACAGGCGAAGCGAGAAGGAGAATATTAGGAGGGGATTTTTATGGGAGAGATAGCAAAACTGCAACAGATTATTGATGAAAGCAAAAACATCGTATTTTTTGGAGGGGCGGGAGTTTCCACGGAAAGCGGAATTCCGGATTTTCGAAGTGTAGACGGTTTGTATCATCAGGAATGGGACTTTCCGCCGGAAGTAATTTTAAGCCATACTTTTTTCCGGAGAAAGCCGGCAGAATTTTATCGGTTCTATCAGGCAAAAATGCTGTGCGACACAGCAAAGCCAAATGCAGCTCATAAAAAGCTGGCACAACTGGAGGAACAGGAAAAATTAAAAGCAATTGTGACGCAGAATATTGACAATCTCCATCAGATGGCAGGAAGCAAAAATGTGCTGGAGCTGCATGGAAGCGTCTATCGCAACCATTGTGTAAAGTGCCGCAGCTTTTATGATTTTGCCTATATGAAAAAGAACAAGGGAATACCCAGATGCAGCAAATGCGGCAGTATTATCAAGCCGGATGTCGTACTCTATGAGGAAGCTTTAGATCAGGAGGTGGTAAATGCGTCCATCCATGCCATTGCGCATGCGGATACTTTGATTATAGGAGGAACGTCTCTTTCTGTTTATCCGGCAGCTTCTTTGATAGATTATTTCAGCGGAAAGCATCTGGTTGTAATCAACCGTGACAAAACACCACAGGATGAAATGGCGGAGCTTGTGATTAACCGCCCAATCGGAGAGGTGTTTGAGCAAATAAAATAGATGAGGTGACAGAAAATGGGTTTGAATTATGAAGTGGGAGATTTTGTAAAACTGAAAAAACAGCATCCCTGCGGAAGTAATGAATGGGAAATTTTAAGAGTGGGAGCTGATTTTCGCTTAAAATGTATGGGGTGCGGACATCAGGTCATGCTTTCCAGAAGGCTGGTAGAAAAAAATACCAGAGATTTACGAAAAAAAGCTTGAAAAATGGAAATCCTTATGGTAAAATTGAAAATCGTGATATATTATTATCCTTGTTCCCTGCTCATCAGGGGACCAAAAGACCAAAAGGAGGTACAACAAGCATGAACAAATACGAATTAGCATTAGTTGTAAATGCAAAAATTGATGATGAAGCTCGTGCAGCAGTAGTGGAAAAAGCAAAAGATTACATTGCTCGTTACAACGGAACAGTTACAGAAGTTGAAGAATGGGGCAAGAAAAGATTAGCTTACGAAATCCAGAAAATGCGCGAAGGTTATTACTACTTCATCCAGTTCGAGTCTGATGCTGCATGCCCAGCAGAAGTTGAAGGACGTATTCGCATTATGGACAATGTATTAAGATATTTAGTTGTTAAAAAAGAAGCTTAATTCTTTCGACAGCACAAACAAACATTAAAATTCAGATTTATCAAGTGCACCGAAAGCCGTTTTACGGGCTTTGGGCTTCGAGAGAACAGGCAGTTATTTATTAAGTATAATGAGGTGATTAGATGAATAAAGTAATTTTAATGGGACGTTTAACAAGAGATCCTGAGGTGAGATATTCCGCAGGAGAGAATTCAATGGCGATTGCCAGATATACATTAGCTGTGGATCGACGTTTCAAAAGAGACGGAGAGGCAACTGCTGATTTTATCAGCTGTGTTGCTTTCGGCAGAGCAGCAGAATTTGCAGAGAGATACTTCCGTCAGGGTATCCGCATTGTAGTAAGCGGCAGAATTCAGACAGGAAGCTATACAAACAGAGATGGAAACAAAGTCTATACAACAGATGTTGTGGTAGAGGAACAGGAATTTGCTGAAAGTAAAAATACGGCAGCAGGAAATAACAATGCACAGGGAAATACGGCAGCAGGACAGCAGTCTGGGAATCAAGGGGTATCCGTAGATGCAGACGGCTTCATGAATATCCCGGATGGAATTGATGAAGAGCTGCCATTTAGCTAAGGAGGACAATTATGGCATATAGAATACCTGTAACAAAAAAAGAAGTGATAAAAGCAAAGGACCTGTATACAGCAGGATACAGCGTACAAGATATTGCCTTCGAGCTTAACCGTACCGGAAATACAGTACGGCGCATGATACACGGGTTCTATGATAACTTAGAGCCTAAGAAACCAAAAGAGGAAGACAAAGAAAAACCACTGTGGCAGGTATGTTTTGAAACAGAGTGGGAAAATGCAGTAAACAGAATTAGAAAAGCAATGGTTAAAGAACCAATTTAAGGAGGACACATGAAGAAATCTAATTTAATTCCCAAACAGAAATACATCCGTAGACGTACAGTAGACGGAAAGAAAACAGAAAGCATTATGGAGTGTATCCAGATTACACCAGCAGGAGGAGTTTTCTTCTGCGGTGGAAATTTGGAAAAGCTTACGGATAAGGAGATAGAAACAGAGCTATGGGAAACATAATATTATTCCCAACGCACAGAGACTACTGCGGAAAATGCAAATACAGCGGCAGAAACGGAGAGTGCACAAATGAGAGATATATTAAAAATGCAAGAAAGGTATGCTGTGTATGGAAACGATGTCCGTACCGCGTAGAGAAGGTGATGGAAGATGGACGAGAAGAAAGTTAAAGAAGCAATAAAAGAGTTTGAGATTGAAAAGCAAACATACGAAGATATGATTTCTTACTGCAAACATTTTGAACCGAAAAATGATTGTGAAAGATATGAAGAGAAGATTGCAATATGCAAAACAGCAATCGAAGCACTGGAAAAGCAGTTGGCGAAGAAACCGATAGAAATCAATGACGCTTACACTCCTAAGATTGGAGAATTTAGAGTAGCCAAATGCCCGAATTGTGGAAAAGAAGTATCTGACAGGTTTGATGTATGTTTGGAGTGCGGACAGAAACTTGATTGGTCGGAAAATTGAACAAGGTTTAGACAAGATTTAGACAAGAGTTCCCTGCGAGCAGTCGTGTGGAACGGAAAGGTGGAAGAAAATGGAAGAACTAAAGAAATGCCCGTTTTGCGGTGGGGAAGCTAAAATATACAAATCGTTTAATTATGTTAGCAAATACAGAGTGGAATGTGCAAAATGCGAGATGTGTTCACCAAATTACAACAAATCAGAAGAAGCAATCGAAGTATGGAATAGGAGAGTGAAATAAATGTCTATTTATAGAGAAGTAATAACAGAAGTTTACTGTGATGTATGTGGAGAAAAAGTTATAGGATGGAATAGCACAAGAAATGATGGAGTGAGTAAAATATGGGCGGGATATTATGCAAGATTAATGGGTTGCACAGTAGGAAAAAAGGTAGTGTGCAAACAGTGTCGAATAAAGAAACGTATAGAAAAATGCAATCTACAAAAGAGGTATGGAAGCGTAGAAAAAGACAAGAACGGTGCTTGCTTGGGGATTGGTGAGCAATGCAAACACTGTATTGCGTGCGCTGCTTTTGACTGGGAAGAAGAAAGGAAACGGTTGAGTAAATGAAAAAATATAAATGCAAGAAGTCTTTTTATGTAGATAAATACGACAATGATGGATTTTTGATTGAAAACGATGGAGTGGTAATTGAAGAAGGGAAAATTTACGAATTAAATGAAAGTGAGTACATGATGATTGGGTTTGTAATGTGGTTAGGACATTGTGTTGTTAAATATTTGTGCAAATGAAAGACAGGAGAGCGGAATAAATGCGCGAAATCCTTTTTAAAGCAAAGAGAAAAGATAATGCAGATTTGTTGGAGGTAGAGTGATGGGTGATGCAATTTATAACCAAGCTGTAAAGGAAATGAAAAGCCTTGCAGAACATGTGATGCAAGATATTCAAGAATTTGCAGATGAACATGACTATGAAAAAACGTGGGTTGTTGAAAGATTTAGAGAGGAATTTAACAGGATATCAAGAAAAGAGGGATAACATGAACGTACTAGAGAAGATTTTGGAAGAGATAGAAGATGTGCGTAAAATTATGAAATCCACAGTAGCTACAAATTGTTTTGGAAAAGAATGTGAGAATGATGATTGCACAGTTTGCGTATGCGAAAGAGTAATAGATATTATCCGTTCGCACATGGACGAAGCAAAGAATGATGGTTGGATACCATGCAGTGAGAGGTTGCCGAATGAAATAGAATTTCAGGAAGCGTATTGTAGAAATCAATATGCAGCGGAATTTCTTGTAACAATTAAAGGAGCAACTAGACCTACCACACTATATTTTAAAAATAATAGTTGGTTTGATGAACAAAGGAACTACTACAAGGTTGTCGCCTGGCAACCACTTCCAGCATCATATAAAGGAGAGGAGGTAGCAGGTTAATGAATAAAGAAGGCTACAGAGATCCGACAGCAGAGAAAGCTATACATAATGCAGACAAGATGCCGAAATACATACAGAGTATATTCGATAAGCTTAATCTGGCAGCAGGAAAATCAGGAGTAGAAGTGCTTGTAATTAGGGACAAAGAGACAGGAAGAAAATACAGGAGGTGAGTCCATTGGAAATCAATAAGGAACTTCTGGTACAATACTGTGAACTGCGGGGAGAAATAAAAGATTTAAGAGAAAGGATAGACAATGACGAGAAAAGGTTAAGAAAGATAGAGGAAGAAGGAGTCGTATCTGATACTGTTACCGGCACAAGAAAAGACGGAACCATTGGAGCGATAAAGGTAACAGGATTTCCTCTTCCTGAATACAGTAAGGTAAATGCTATGTTAAAGAAAAGAATAGCAAAGCTGCAGATTATGGAAGATGAGTTGTTGGAGGCAGTAAATGCGGTAGATGATTTTATAAATGCAATCCCTAAAAGTGATTTAAGACAGATATTCCGGTTCTATTACATAGATGATATGACATGGGATATGGTAGCAATGAGAATGAATTATATGTATCCAAAACGAAAAATCGAATATACAAAAGATAATTGCAGAATGAAGCATAACAGATATTTAGAAAAAGAAGAAATTTTATAAATGTTCGCCTATGTTCGTTTTTATTATGGTAGTATTTATACTGGAACTGAAAACGGAATGGATTTCATAATATTAAGTACTTCTTTGAACAATGTAGAACGGCAGCAGGGTGTTATAACCTTGTTGCTGTATCAGGCTCAGACGGTAGCGCCTTTGCAGGAAAAAAGCATAGAGACCGTCAACTCCCTAAAATATTTTTAAAAACACCCTGTAGAAATATGGGGTGTTTTGTTGTATGATAAAAGAAAATGATTCGGGAGGAAAATATGGATAAAAGATATCAGGTATTTATTAGCTCTACTTTTGCTGATTTAGAGGAAGAAAGAAAAGGAGTAATGGAAGCAATTATTGAGCTTGACTGTTTTCCGGCAGGGATGGAAATGTTTCCGGCAAGTAATAAAGAGCAATTTGAATATATACGTTCTATAATAGATGAATCAGATTATTATATTATCATTGTTGCAGGGCGATATGGATCCGTAGCTGAAGATGGAATTAGCTACACAGAAAAAGAGTTTGATTATGCGAAAGAAAAAGGTATACCAATTTTGGCATTTGTTAAAAAAGACATTGAAACTTTGCCTGCAAATAAAGTAGAAAAGGACCAAGATAAGTCGGAAAAACTAGAAGATTTTAGAAATAAGGTTCTAACTGGAAGATTGGCAAAGTTTTGGAATACACCGGAAGAGTTAAAATATAATCTTCATAGTAGCCTTGCAAGGGAAATGAGAATAAATCCAAGAATTGGTTGGATAAGGGGAGATTCGACAGCAGATATAAAGCTGAATCAGAAATTAAGTAAACTACAAGAAGAAAATCGACTGTTAAAAGAAAAATACAGAGATTCACAAAAAGCTTATCAAGATTTGGAATCCAATAAAAAATCTGATAACACAAACGAATTTCTGGAGAAAATTCACAAAGAATTTGATATTACATTTGAAAACCGCGATAACATTCTTTTAAAAAATACCACTTCTATATATGATATTTTGCAAAATGCAGGTAGGAAACTTATATATGGATTTAATAGGGATATTCTAGCAGATTGCCTAAAAACTATTTTTAGAAAAGAAAATACAGTAATTAGAGAGTATGATATAGAAATAATTATTATGAAATTGATGGCGCTAGAGCTAATAGAAGTTGACGGATGTGAAGAGGATGATGCTATTGAAATGACGCAATTGGGAAAAGAAACAATTTTAAATACAGTTGAGTTTTAAAAAGAGAATTAATTTGCATATACAGCTTAAGATGCGAATAATGATATTTATAACTATATTAATTTTGAATACCTAAAGGAAAAGTATATAAAAGAGATGAAAGCATCCGAATGATTGGATGCTTTTTCTTTTGGTAATTATGGACCTTTAACTCAGCAGGTTAGAGTACCCGGCTCATAACCGGGCAGTCCTGGGTTCGAATCCCAGAAGGTCCATTTACAAAACAAACGAAGAGAGGTGGTGATGTTTGGATGGAGAAACAAAAGTGAGTAATGCAGAACTTGCCTATATAGATTACCTAAAAGGCATGAAATACAAAGAAATAGCCGAGAAATACGGCGTGACGATAAATACTGTGAAATCTTGGAAGACCAGATGCAAATGGTCTAAAGATGGTAAAAAAAGTGTGCACACAAAAACAGGAAAGGTGTGCACACAAAAAGCTAAGTTAGGAAACCAGAATGCGGCAGGACATGGAGCACCTGAAGGAAATAAGAACGCAGAAAAATATGGGTTCTTTTCAAAGTATCTCCCGGATGAAACCAGGGAGATTTTTTCTGCCATAGAAGAAGCAGATCCACTAGACCTTCTCTGGCATCAGATACAGCTTGCGTATGCTGCTATTGTCCGAGCACAGAAGATTGCCTATGTGAAAGACCAGGAAGATAAAACCATTGAAAAGGTGGAAGAGAAAACAGGAAAAATAATGGGAGAAAAATGGGAAGTGCAGCAGGCATGGGATAAACAGAATGAATTCTTAAAAGCCCAGGCCAGAGCCCAGGGAGAGTTTAGAGCCTTAGTTAAGCAGTATAAAGAACTTGCAGAAAAAACAGGAGGAAAGCAAGATGCAATCAATAAATTAGATGCGATTTTAGGAGAATTGAGAAGCAATGCAATTAAGCAAGAAACAGAATGAATATATTGTAAATGCCACGCATCGCTGGAATATTAAGTCTGGGGCGGTTCGTTCTGGAAAATCTTATGTAGACACTGCATTTGTCATTCCGTTTAGAATTAGGGAGAGAGCTGGAAAGCCTGGATTAAATGTTATTTTAGGTGTCTCTAAAGAATCCATTGAGAGAAATGTTTTGCAGCCTATGCGAGAGATTTATACGGACAAGCTAATCGGAACGATTAACAACCGGAATATCGCAAGAGTATGCGGTGAAGATGTCTATTGCCTGGGAGCAGAAAAAATCAGTCAGGTTGCGAAAATCCAGGGAGCTTCCATCAAATATTGTTACGGTGATGAAATTGCAAAATGGAATAAAGAGGTATTCCAGATGCTAAAATCACGTCTGGACAAGCCATATTCTTGCTTTGATGGCTCTTGTAACCCAGAGAATCCTACGCACTGGTTAAAAGAGTTCTTGGATAATGAAGAGCTGGATATTTACCTGCAGAGATACACAATCTTCGATAATCCGTTTCTTCCGGAAGAATTTGTGCAGCAGCTCTGTAAGGAATACGAAGGCACGATTTATTATGACCGCCTTATCCTTGGATTGTGGAAACGTGCAGATGGGGCAATCTATAAGAGGTTTGCAGATAATCCAGAAGCATTTCGATGTGTAATTGTAGATGAGATTTCGCCTGATCAAGAATATAAGCAATTCCGAAAAGAGGATATTACATCTATCGAAGTCGGCTTAGACTTTGGCGGAAATCAGTCTGGCCACTCCTTTGTTGCAAGAGGATATACAGATGATTACAGAGATGTGATTGCTTTAAAATCCAGAAGAATCAAGGCAAAGGATGAGAAAGAGGACATAGACAGCAATCGGTTAAATGAGCTGTTCTGTGAATTTATGCAGGAAGTGATAGATGATTATGCCATCTGTGAGAAACATGGAAATTACATAGAATACTGCAACGTAGAAACCGTATTCTGGGACAATGCAGAAACCGTTCTGGGTAATTCTATCAGAAATGCAGTAGAAAAGGAATTTCCTTGGGTTTCTGTTCGTCCGGCAAAGAAAATAACAATTAATGACAGAATCAGATGTACCGTCAAGCTCATGGGAGCAGGGCGGTTTTTTATTACAAAAGATTGCGAGTCACTACAGATTGCCTTTTCTGATGCGGTCTGGAACAAAGAGGTTATTGGGAAGGATGAGCGTCTGGATGATGGCAGTACAGATATTGATAGCCTGGATGCATTCGAATACACGATTGAACGTGATATGAAATACCTGATTGAAGAGGTGGAAGATGTTTGATGGATTTAAAAGATTTTGGAAAGGATTAATGCAAATGTTTGGATATACGACATTAAAACAGATTGTCGGCAAAGATATCGCACTATCCGATAAGATGATATATGCAATCAATGAGTGGAAACAGATGCTGAATGGCCAGGCTGAGTGGATAACAGGTAGCATTGTTTCTCTGGAGATAGAGGAAGGTATTTGCCGGGAGCTTGCAGACTGCACTTTAGTGGAAATGGAAACAAGTGTAAGCAATGAACGTCTAGATAAGATATATCAGAAGAATATTGCAAGCCTGAATGAAAATCTCCAGGAGGGACTTGCACTTGGCTCTTTTGTATTAAAACCCCTTGGAGGAACCGCTACTGAATTTGTTTCTGCAGATAAGATTATCCCTATTAGCTTTGGGGATGACGGAAAGCCGAATGATATCGCATTCTTGACTGTGAAAAAGGTCGGAGATGCAGATTATTTCACAAGATTTGAACGGCATTATTTTACGAATGGGAATCTGACTATAGAAAATAAATGCTTCCATTCCCAGACAGCAAACGATATCGGTCTTCCTTGTAGCTTAGAAGCAGTGGAAGAATGGGAAAATATCGAACCTGGTCCGATTACCTATCCTGGTATGAACCGAATGGACTTTGGGTATTATCGGAATCCAATTAAAAACAAGGTGGATGGTTCTGCCTGTGGCGTTTCCGTATATGATTCTGCGGTAGGCTTGATTAGAAAAGCTGACATTCAAGGGGCAAGACTTGACTGGGAATATGAATCAGGGGAGCGTGCTATCCATGTGGACAATAGGGCGTTAAAAAAGGATAAATCCACTGGAAAGTTTGGAATGGCGAAGCTTAGCAGCCGTCTTTACCGAGGATTAAATCTGGAAGTTGGAAAAGACCAGGAGCTTTTAAAAGAATATTCTCCCGAGATGCGAGATGAAGCCTTTAAGCGTGGTCTGGAAGAATACAAGCGAGAAATTGAGTTTTCTGTAGGACTTGCGTATGGTGATTTATCAAATGCCCAGGAAGTCGCAAAGACAGCGACAGAGATTAAAGCATCTAAGAACCGGAAATATAACAGGGTAACAGCAATCCAGAACAATCTGTATGATTGTCTAGAGGATTTTGTTGCCGGGCTTGCATTCTACAACAGCATGTTAAACTCCGGCTATGAATTCTCTTGCAAGTTCAACGATTCTATTCTGACCGATGAGGAAACAGAACGGCAGCAGGACAGACAGGATGTGAGCATGGGAGTTATGTCACACTTAGAATACCGCATGAAATGGTATAACGAAGATGAAGCCACAGCAAAGAAGATGCTGCCAGAGCAAAACCAGGTTATGGAGTAGGTGATCTGATTGAGAGAGGACTACAAAAAGCAATTATCCGGGCAAATTGAAAAGCATTTTTTGAATTTAGAGCAGATGATTCTAGAGGATATTGTTCGTAGAATAAAAAAAACCGGTAAGATTACCAGCACAGCAGACTGGCAGATTAACAGGCTTCGGATTATCGGATATTCTTCGGAAGATATCGAAAAAATGATAAAGGAAACCTTAAAACTGTCTTACCCGGAAGTATTTGAGTTGTACGATAAGGTAATTGATTGGGAATATGTCCGAAACAAGGATATCTATGAGCAGGTAAATGCGAAATATATTCCTTACGAAGAAAATAAGGAATTGCAGCAGCTCACCGAAGGGTTTATTCAACAAAGTAATGAGGAACTTCGGAACATCACCCAGTCCATGGGATTTTATGTGGATTATGGAAATGGCAAACTTGTTATGACACCACTTGCAGATATCTACCAGAATTATCTTGACCAGGCTATTGCAGGAGTGGTTTACGGTACCTTTGATTATAATACCATGATTCGAAAAGTAGTCACGCAGCTTACAAATAGTGGATTAAGATATGTTGATTATGCATCTGGATGGCATAATCGTGTGGATGTGGCTGCCAGAAGAGCAGTTATGACGGGTGTTTCGCAGCTTACCGGGAAAATCTCCGATATGAATGCAGAAAAGCTTGGAACGGAATATTTCGAGGTTGCATGGCATTCCGGGGCACGTCCTTCTCATGCAGTTTGGCAAGGCAAGGTTTGGAGCAAGAAAGAACTGACTACTGTATGCGGACTTGGTACTGGTCCTGGACTACTTGGTTGGAACTGCTACCATGAATATTACCCCTTCGTAAAAGGCATTTCAGAGCGTAATTGGTCAGATGAGTGGCTTGTAGAACAAAACCGCAAGGAAAATGTACCTAAGACCTTTAACGGCAAGGAGTACACCTTATACGAAGCCAAGCAACAGCAGAGAAAGATGGAAACCGCCATGAGGGCACAAAGAGAAAAGGTAGTGCTATTAAAACAAGGCGGTGCAAGTCCAGAGGATGCAATGCTTGCTAGAATTAAATATCAGGGACAACTTGGAGAGTACGCAAGATTTTGTAGAAGAATGAGCTTAAAGCAAGAAAGAGAGCGCATTTACTATGATATGCGTGGAAGAATTGCACCTAGGAAAAAGATATGAAAGAAAAATATATTTTAACAAAAGATGCGGATATGTTGGCACCAAACTGGCTAACAGACCGCATAGACTATAAAACAGCAAAATTTCTGTACGTCATCCGTGACGGAGCAGAAGTATTGAAAGGGGTGAGAGTAAATGACCAGACAGCCAAAATCGGTGATGTGGTTTGCTTTGATGGTAAGCGGTTATCTGTAGAAAGGCGGTGATCCAATTATCTCCCATTGAGACGCAGGGTGAAGCGTCTTATTTTTATGTGGTCGGTTGATTAGACCTTAAATAGTCAATTCGTGGCGGATGGTTACACGCCTTAAATAACCTAATACGAAAGGAGAAGTAACATGAAAACAGAATTTTTAAAAGGACTTGGATTGGAACAGGATGTTATTGACAAGATTATGGCTGAGAATGGGAAAGATATTGCTGCTGAAAAGGCAAAGACTACCAAAGCAGAGGGAGAACGTGATAATTTCAAAGACCAGCTCGCAACAGCAACAGAGTCTTTAGAGAAATTCAAGGACGTAGATCCAGCAGCTATGCAGGGAGAGATTGATAAGCTTAATCAGCAGTTAAAGGACAAGGATGCGGAGTATGCTGCCAAAGAAGCAGATCGAATCTTCTCTGATACAATCAAAGAAGCTATCAAGACAGCCGGCGGAAGAAATGAGAAAGCAGTTATGGCCATGCTTGATATGGATGCCCTGAAAGCATCAAAAAACCAGTCTGAGGACATTAAGAAAGCATTGGAAACCGTAAAGGAGTCTGATGCTTATTTATTTGGTTCTGATGAACCATTTAAAAACCCGGTAGGAGCAACCGGCGGCAGTGCTGATGTGGGCGGAGATAATATGTCTGCAATCAGGGCAGCTATGGGGCTTCCGGCAGCAAATAATAAATAATTTTAAAAGAACGAGGTAAAAAGATATGGCGAATACAATTACATTGAGAAAAGCATATTCTACTATGCTTGATGAAGTTTATAAACTGTCTTCTCTTACAGCGGTTCTGGATGGAGCAAATGAGCTTGTAAAAGAAGGAGCAAATGCAAATGAAATTTTAATCCCTAAAATGACTATGCAGGGACTTGCAAACTACAATAAGCAGACAGGCTATGTTGCTGGTGATGTTACTCTTGATTATGAAACAAAAAAATGCGGATATGACCGTGGTCGTATGTTTACTATTGACGCCATGGACGATATCGAAACTGCAGGTGTGGCATTCGGACGATTGTCTGGGGAATTTCTTCGCACAAAGGTAGTGCCTGAGTTGGATGCTTACAGACTTGCGGGATATGCATCTGTTTCTGGTGTAACAACAGTGGCAGCAGCTCTTGACACAGGAAAAACAGCTTTGGCAGCTCTTAGAACAGCAAAAAGTAAGATTGAAAATGCAGAAGCGAATCTTGCAACTTGCTATCTGTTTATCAATCCGACAGTACTTGGAATGATTGAGGATTTGGACACAACAGCATCTAAAAAAGCAATCGAAGGTTTTGCCGGTATCGTCAAAGTGCCGGAGGGAAGATTTTATTCCAAAATTGACCTGAATGCCAATGGTGAAGGTGGATTTGAGAAAAATGCAGCAGGTAAAGCAATCAATTTCATGATTGTAGATAAACAGTCTGCTATTCAATATCAGAAACATACTGTCACAAAAATTATTACTCCAGAAGCAAATCAGGACGCAGATGCTTGGAAATTCGGATACAGAACTGTTGGTATCGTAGAAGCATACGACAACAAGAAAGATGGTATCTACGTGCACACAGTGGCAGAATAAGGAGCAGCTTATGGAAGTAAGGTATGAGTATTATATGTCACAGTTCGGTGGTGTGGAAATTCCAGTAGAGAAATTTAAAAGAGCTTCCAGACTTGCTAATACATACTTGGAACACTTTACTTTTGGACGGGTGAAAAATGACACTGAAAACGCTGACAAGATACTGAATTGCCTTTGCGAAATGTGCGAAGCTATCTATCTGCTTATGTTTAAAGATAATGGGACGGAAAAGAAGTCAGAAAATATTGACGGATATTCCGTCTCTTATGTTACGGAAAGAGCAGACGGAGTAGACAAGAACACTATCCTTGAAAAGAAATTATTCCGTATTGCAAAGACATATTTAGAAGATACAGGCTTGCTGTACTTGGGGGTGTAATATGCTTACAAATACAGGTGTTACAATCTATAACAGAAATTATAGTAAAGCTCTCGGACATGATGAATGGAAGAAAATATACATTCCTAAAGCGTGGTGGTTTAAAGAAGAAAAATCTACACTTACGGCGGAAGGAAGGATTAACGCAGATGTTTACACAATTCGTATACCGGGCACAGGCGCTATTATTAAGAAAGATGATTATATTGTAAAGGGAAATTGCAATATAAAAATGGAAACAGTAAAAGATTTGGGAAATGTAGAGAAAGTGCGTGTAACATCTGTGAATTACAATACTTCCGGAGATAATCCTCATATAAAGGTGGTTGGCGTGTAGTGGCAAAAGGGAAGAAGCAATTTAAAATCGAAACACCAAGAGGAACAATATCTACCTATAAGGTTGCAAAAGGTAACTTAAAAGGAAGAACGATAGCAAGGCTGGACTGGAACCCTGAGTTTAAGCCAGATAAAGAAAAGGGCTTTGCTGATGCGCAGGAATTTGTAGACTCTGAGTGTATAAGGAGAATGGCTCCTGAAACTCCTAGACGGACAGGTGTACTGATTAAATCGGCTACACTCGGAACTGTGATAGGTAGTGGGGAGATAAACCAGATAGCGCCTTATGCAAGGAAACAGTATTACGAGCACAAAGAAAAATCATATTGGTTTGAACGGATGAAGAACCGGCATAAAGACTCGATTTTGAAAGGAGCTGCACAGTATGTCAAATCTCATTAATAGCGTCCGGGATTATATTCTTACTTGTCCTTTTCTTTCTGACTGGAGGGTAAATGTGGATTACTTAGGGTCTGGAATGGAATATTCTATAGACCCACTTCCTTGCGATCCGATTATACAGAAATACACAGACGGCGGGGCGAAAAAGCAGTTTCAATTTGCTTTTACCAGTCGCGAAGAATATGACCAGGACGCAAGGATTAACATTGAAAACAGTGGATTTTACCAGTCTTTTGAAGAATGGTTAGAAACACAAGATATGGCAGGAATATTGCCAGAACTGGGAGAGAAAAAAATCCCGATTAAAGTAGAAACATTAAACAGCGGATATCTATATGATGTGGACGAAGAAAAAGCCAGATACCGTATAGAGTGCCGCTTGATTTATAGACAGGAGGTTTAAATTATGGCAGAAGCAAAAGAAGTTTTAGTAAAACGCTCTCAGAGAGTTGCTTACATGGATACGGCTGCTTCAGAAGGACCAGCATCTTTCGAGAGAATGACAGGGTTCACTTCTATGACAAACTCAAAGAACCCGAAGGAGTATTCCAGACAGTATGTAGATATGGATACAGAGACTTCAGATGTTGTTGGATATGCTCCATCTATCGAATATTCTTTTGACCGATATTCCAACAATCCGGTACATGAGAAAATCGCAAAAATTCATGATGGGGAACTGACTGGAAATAGTACCCATGTTGATGTTGTAGTGGTGGATTTATTTAAAAAATCTTCCGCTGGTGAAAAATATCATGCAACAAAACGTACTTATGCAGTAATTCCGGACTCGGACGGAGATGGAAATGATGCGTTGATTTACAATGGAACATTAAAAGCTGTTTCTGAAATCGAAATTGGCAATGTGACTTTTTCTGGAACAGATTTCAAAAAAGCAACATTTGCAACGGGAGCTTATGATGCAGGGTGAGAAAGTGAGGTAACAAATGATGAGTCTGTGGAAATGGAATGATGTAGAACTGGAAGTCGATTTTGAAGATGTAGAGTTTTGCAAACGTTATGAAAGCGTCTTTGACAAGCTCGAAAAGGAAGAGCAAGAAGTGAAAGAGACAGAAAAACGCTCTGAATTTTTGGAGAAATACTGCAATATGTACTGGGAACTGTTTGATAAGCTCTTCGGTTCCGGAACAGCTGAAAAGCTTTTTGACAAAAAGAAACACATTGGACAATGTGAATGCTGCTTCGACTCATTTATTTCTTTCTGCGCGAAACAGGTAAATGAAAGTAATAAGAAAAGAATGACGAAAATTAGCAAATACAAAGTAATAGAGAAATGAGCCTATGAACTTGTTTTATGAAAATTTCCCAGAATACATAATTGTAACAGGACAAAAAGTGCGAATTATTACAGATTTTAGGGAATACATAAAATTGCTAGATATGCTAAAAGATAATGAATTATCAGAAATAGATAAAATTTATGCACTAAAACAGTACTTTATCGATGATGTCCCTGATTTAGAAGAAGCAATAGAAGAATTATGCTTATTTATCCGAATGAAAAGTGAAAATATCAAGGAAGATAATGAGAGTGGTGAACCTGTAAAGGGTAAGCCACTTTTTTCTTATTCGATAGATTTCCCATACATTCTATCTGATTTTTTAAGAGAGTATCAAATAGATTTATGTGAAATTAAATATCTACATTGGTGGAAATTTAAAGCGTTATTTGATGGTCTTTCTGAAAAAGCGGAGATTAAACAAAGAATGATGTATCGTTCTATTGATACTGGATCAATACAGGACAAAGAAGAGCGAAAAAGAATACGAAAAATACAGAATATTATCCAGCTTCCAGATGCAGAACTAACGGACTATGAAATTGGAGATATGTTTGCGCAGTAATAAAAAAAGAAGAAAGGAGGGATAGGATGGGTTATGACGGTACGTTAAAATTTAATACAGAAATTTTGGAGAAAGGTTTTAGTGCTGGAGTAAAAAAACTTGGAAGTGTTGCAAAGACGGGGCTTACTGTAGTGGGTGGTGCAGTTGCAGGAGTAGCTACAGCATTTGGAGTGATGACTAAAAAAGCCTTAGACTCCTACGCAAGCCTAGAGCAGAATATAGGCGGTGTAGAAACGTTATTTAAAGACAGTTCTCAGAGTGTGGTTGATAATGCGAAAAAGGCTTACAAAACGGCCGGTCTTTCTGCAAACGCTTACATGGAAACTGTTACAAGTTTCTCGGCTTCGTTATTGCAATCTCTTGGCGGCGACACCAAAAAGGCTACTGACTACGCAGACAGAGCAATTATAGATATGTCTGATAATGCAAATAAGATGGGAACATCTATGGCGCTTATCCAGAACGCATATCAGGGGTTTGCAAAACAGAACTACACTATGCTCGATAACTTAAAACTTGGGTATGGTGGTACGAAAGAAGAAATGAAACGCTTGGTTCAGGATGCATCAAAAATGACGGATGTGCAAAAAGAACTGGGCGTTTCTGTGGATGGAAGTAGCTTATCTTTCGGAAATATTGTAAATGCGATTAGTGTAATGCAAAAGCACATGGGTATTGCCGGAACTACATCAAAAGAAGCTTCTGAAACGATATCCGGTTCTATTTCTTCCATGAAAGGGGCTTTCGATAATTTCTTAAATGGAACGGGTTCTCCAGAAGAGCTTGCTGAAACAATGGTTACGGCGGGTAAAAATGTTATAAAAGGATTATCTGAAATAGTCCCTAGACTCTTGGAAACACTTCCTGAAGTGAAACGGTTAGTACAGGAGGATATTGTACAGGCGTTTTCTGAGGATAATGTAAAACAAATGGTAGAGTCTGGGAAAAACATAATAATGTCCTTGATTTCCGGAGTGACCGACTCACTTCCGAACATTCTTCCTGTGGCTTTAAATTTAATACAGTTTACAGCAGATGCAATTGTTTCGAATGTTCCGATTTTAGCACAGAAAGGATACGAAATCCTAGATAATATAATTTCTGGATTTGTTTCCGCTATTCCAACAGCATTACCTAAAGTTTTGGATTTTATACAGGGAGTAGGGGATAAGATTGCAGAAACTGCGCCGGCATTGATTAAAAAGGGTTTTGATTTGCTCGGAAAACTGGTTGAAGGTATTGTACAAGCTATCCCTATTCTGATTGCAAAAGTTCCAGAGATTATTTCTACTTTTGCAAATATTATAAATGATAATTTCCCTACAATTTTAGCAAAAGGTGTCAGGCTGTTATGGGAGCTTATAAAAGGCATTATAAGCGCAATTCCTGATTTGATTGCGAATGCGCCCAAAATCGTGCGTGCTATTGTAGATGTTATTATGGCATTTAACTGGTTATCCCTCGGAAAAAACATTATTACATTTTTTAAGAACGGAATAAGCAGCATGATTGGCGCTGTAAAAAATGCTGGAAAAAGTGTTTACGATGCAGTTAAAAACGCTATAACAAACCTACCGTCTACGCTTGCTAATATCGGAAGAACTGCTATGAGCGGTTTCGGAAACGCAATCCGATCCATGATTGGAACAGCGAAAAGTGCTGCTTCTGCTGTTGGTAGTGCGGTGTTAAATGCAATTAAGGCTATTCCGAAACAAGTAGTAAGTATCGGGAAAAACATTGTAACTGGCTTATGGGAAGGTATTTCCGGTATGGTGGGCTGGATTACTGACAAAGTGATGGGATTTGCTAATTCTGTGCTTGGAGGTATCAAAAAAGCTCTTGGCATCCATTCTCCCTCCCGTGTTATGAGAGACCAGGTTGGAAAAATGATGGCTCTCGGCATGGGAATTGGTTTTGAAAAGAATATTCCTGATGCCGATATGCAAAAAGGACTTGAAACCGCAATAGGTAAGCTACAAGCCGAAGCGGACAATATCTTTAGAGCAGGTAGTGCACCTACTACAAGCCAAATTGTAAAAAGCGTAACAAATAATTATACCGGAGAAACTACGAATTATGAAAAAGTAGAGTCTGCTATGCTTAGAGCTTTAAACAAAGCAAACAAAAAGCCAATTACTCTGAATAATAGAGAATTAAGAAGAGGTTTAAGGGATGGAGGAATTGTATTGGCATGATAATAAGATATGTGAATAGCGAAGGTGCGGAAGTTATTTTAAATAAAGAACCATACAAGGTCCTTATGTCGGATTTAACGGATTACGACAATGTGGAAATAGAAAGCAATGGAAAGATTGCTGGATTTACAAAAGAAATTACAGAAAGAAAATTAAATATAGATATTATAAGCAGCTCTAAAGAAACTACACAAGAATTGTGTAACAAATTAAATGAAGTCTTTGAAAAAGATATCTATAATAATGTTGCGGGAAAAATCTATATTAACGACTATTATATGCGCTGTTTTATTAAATCCTGCAAGAAAAGTAAGAGGGGTAATGGAGTGATACGTTCTTATGAATATACCTTAATTACAGATTATCCTTTCTGGATCAAAGAAACCACATACCAGTACCTTGCAGAACCACCAGAAGCAGTTAAGTACACTGACTTAGAAACAGGCATCATGTTCCCGGAATTTCCTTTCGATTTTGCCCCAGTTCGAGGTGAAAAAATACTGGAAAATCCCTCTTTTGCAGACTCGAATTTTATTATGATAATCTACGGATTTGCAGAGAGTCCGCAGGTAAGTATAGCCGGGCATCCTTACCGGGTAGAAACTACCGTATACGAAGGCGAACGTCTTGTAATAGACAGTAAAAAAGGCACAGTTAAGAAGATTGGAAGGCTTGGAGAAGTAGTAGATTGCTACAATGCAAGACAGAAAGATTATTCTGTATTTGAAAAGATACCGGCAGGATTAAATGTATTTCAGTGGTCGGGAGGATTTGGGATAGATATTACACTGTTTGATGAAAGGAGCGAACCAAAATGCAGTTTATAGTGTGCGATGTGGAAAAAATGGAATTAGGCTTGCTATCGGAAAGTGTATCTGTGGATTTAGATATCGGAGATACGAATGATGCAGAAATTATAGCAGAAAAAGGATATCTGAATTATGGAATGTATATTATCTGCCCTGGAACAGAATATGGGGTGTTACTGGAAGAAAAAGACAGTTGGACGAGTGGTGTAGAAGAAACGTGGAAAGGAAATACCTTCCGTGGATTTCTGAAACAGTTTATTGTATGTCCTCCTCCTGGGGAGGATTATCTAAAAGTAAATGGAGATGCACACGATATCTTAAGACAGGTATTAGGCAATACTTTTGATGGAATGTTTGTTATCCCAGAGTTGCCTAGCGGAATTACCTTAAATGGCAACTTTGACCGCTATACGGATGCGCTTACAGGCTTTACAAAGCTTCTGGATGCAAAAGGTGCGAGAATGAATATAGAGATTAAACAAGGAGGTTCAAATGAGCCTTTTTTTGTTGTCCTTTCCGCTGTGATGAAAAGCAACTTATCTGCAGATATCGAGTATTCACAGGACTCTAAAGTGGCAGTACATTTTGTAGAGTCCAGACGTGGCATTAACCATTTAATCTGTCTGGGAAAAGGCGAATTAAAGGACCGGCAAGTGGTACATCTCTACGCACAGAAAGATGGAAGTATTGCACAGGATAAACCTTACTACACAGGTTTAAAAGAGCGTACAGCCGTCTATGACTACAAAGACGTAGAAAGCTTGGACGAGCTTATAAAAGGCGGTACAGAGCGTTTGAAAGAGCTTATGGACTATCGGAAAATGGAAATGGATGTGCAAGACTTAGAAGCGCAGATAGGAGATACCATTGCCGGCAGAGATTACGACACAGGCTTCTATTTGCAAAAACCAATTACCGGGAAAATTGTAAGGGTGCAGGACGGAGAAGTCTCTGTGGAATACAAAGTAAAAGGAGAGAATTAAATGGAATTAGTAACAGCGTACACAGGAAAAAATCATGTTACTGCCGCTCAAATAGCGGATTTTAACCGGGGCATCTATGGAAACGCCGCTATTTTGGATGTGGGGAACAAGTTGGAAGCATCTATCCAGACTGCGAACAGAATTACAATCAAAGACGGCGTGGCGGTATTTGATGGGCGAGAAGTCTATGTGGCTTATGGAAAAAATGAGACCGTGAACATTACATCCGGAACGCAAGACATGAAACGATACGATATTATTGCAGTGGTATACGAAAAAGATGCAAGAACCGGAGTGGAAAAAGTAACATTAAAGGCAATTACCGGAACACCGAACACAATGCATCCATCCGACCCGCAAGTAAATGATTTAGACATTCGCACAGGTATCTTAAAATCAGAAAAACCGCTGTATAGGGTGCGTTTGAATGGGACAGCAATAGAGGGCATAGATGCTCTTGTAGAAGTTAAAGGATTTGGGAAACATAATTTTGTAAATCCGATTAAAACGCTTACGGAAACAAGAGAAGGGTACGCTTTAGATGCCATTATGGGCAAGGAGTTAAAAAAGCAAATTACAGCGAAGTGCTCCGCGATCTCCATGGGAGGTTACGGAAATGAATGGCAGCTTACACAGGAATGGAAACAGATAGGAAATTATATACCCGGAGAAGAGACAGACTACTACAAAAGCGTACAAGGCTCTGAGGGATACATAGAGATTAAACAGAATGGTGTATATCTGCTTATTATGCAAGCAAGCATACATAAAAAGACATCAGAAACAAGCGGCGTAATATGGAGTGAAATCCGGGCCAGCGAGCATAATCTAGGCGGAGATACACACTTTATGCCGGCTGGAGCGTACTACGACACATTAAAATTTGTGACGTACCAATATCTTACAGCAGGAGCAAGACTGAAACTATACATTGGGGTAGACCAGGCTCTTACAGGCGTGTATTCTGTCGGAAAAGAATACCTAAACATTATTAGATTATAAGGAGGACAGAAATGGTAATAGTAGCATTCCAACCAGGAGAAAAATATGCAGTAAATTTTACAACGCTGGACCAGTACGATTACGGGCAAATCCTCCGCATACAGGGACTAAAGCTCCCGAAAACAGTAGAGGTACACTTTTCTACGCAGGAGACAGGAGGAACGTCTATTACCCGTGTAGGAGTTACAAAAGACGGAGTGACAGATGTGCTTATCCCAGACAGTGTACTGGAAAACGGAGATACAACGCAGAATTACAGTATCTTTGCATTTGTATACGTCACAGATGCCACAAGCGGAAAAACGGAGTACCGGGCAAAATTAGAAGTTAAGGCAAGACCAAAGCCGGAAGTCCTTGGAGGCGGCGACAACCCGGACATTTTCCACGAGGCTGTTCTGGAAGTAAGAAAGTCCGCAGAAAAAGCAGAAGAAGCACAAAGGCAAGCGGAAGGGTGGGCACATGGAAGAGAAGACCTTCCGGAACGTGATGAAGATAATGCTATGTACTATGCCGGAGAAGCCGAAAAGATAGCAAGGGAAATTCCGGGACAGGTAGAAGATGCCAAAAACGAGATTGATGCTTATGTAAGGGGCAAGGAAGAAACCTTAAAAGGAGATACCGGGAACGTCTATTTTGCCGCTTTTAAGGTGGTAAATGGCAGATTAAAAATGTATTCCGACCAGGAGATTGACAAGGTGCGCTTTGTCCGGGCAGGAAGTCGGTTGCTCTATAGACTAAATTTTTAAGGAGGTAAAAATGCAGACAGAAAATCATTACACGGAAACGGATTTAGGGAATGTCTCTCCAAATCCAAGAGGGGATTATAACAATACTGTAAAATATGAGTATTTAGACCTTGTTACCATGCAGGGCGGTTCTTATCTGTGTGTAATTCCAGTAGGGCAGACCATTACCGGGACAGCACCAGAACCGGGGAAAACCACAGAGCATTGGCAGTGCCTTACTATGCCCGGGGATATGACACCGCAATACACAGAAGCCCACGATAAAGTGGTGCGTCTGGCAAAAGAAGTAGCACAGAACACTACGAAAGTAGCAGAAGACAAGCAGTCTGTAGCGCAGATGGAAACAGATGTAAGACAATTAAAAGAGCAGACAGCAGAAAGTGCTAGACAGGCAGAAAATAGCAAGGACAGTGCTGTTGGAAGTGCAAGAGCGGCAAAGACAGCAGAGGACAATATTAGACAGGTGGCAAATAATGTAAATACGCTGGTAAACGGATTTGATACCCACGTGGCAGAAAAGACCACAGAAGCCACACAGGCGGTTGCGACTGCGAAAGATAATGCTGTACAGGCGGTAGAACGGCAGGAAACTGCATCTGTGCAGGAAGTAAAAGACCAGACAGGGGCATATATTACCGAGCAGAAAAATCTTGCAAAACAGGAATTAGATAACAAAGTAGACCAGTTCGGGCTGGATGTTAATGCAATTAAAGCAGAAGTTTCCGAAGAAGGACAGAAGCAGATAACAAACGTGCAAGAAGCCACCACAGCAGAGCTTGCAAAGATTACCGAAAAAGGTACAGAGCAGGCAGGAATTGTAACAACAGAGGGAGAAAAACAGGTACAGGCAGTACAAACAGCCGCACAGGAGATTATTGCAGATAGGGAGCAGATACAGAAGAATAAGGCAGATATTGCAGACTTGTGGCAAAATAAAGCAGATGCGATTGTGGAAACTGCAAGTGGTACACTGCTTAATGTTAAAGATAGCTCAGGAGCGTTTTTTGAAGACTTTTCCATGTCCGGAAAAACAACGCAAGATGGAACTCCTACACCGGATACACCTGTGCCGATTGTGAATGCAGGAGAAAGCGGAAATATTGAGGTTAAAGTAGTTGGAAAAAATATCCTTGACGTTGAGACAGCTACACCAAAAGGTTGGAACTTAGATATTACTAATTTATCCAACTTTGAAGCAGGAAGAACATACACAATGACTGTTGTCTCTTTGAATGACGGTTCATGCGGATTATTCTTAGACGACCACAATGAATTAGTGACATATTTAAACCCTGGACAAAGTACATCTTTTGTAATGCCGGACAAGTCTACATTTAAAAAAATGTCTTTGTGCGGAGGAACTGCAACTGCTTTATTAAAAGATAGAAGCAAAGTAAAAGTACAAATACAACTTGGGAATAAATCTACAGCTTATGAGCCTTACAAAGAACCACAAACACTTACCTTACAACTAGCCCACCCTCTTACAAAATGGGACAAGCTAGAAAAAAGAGAAGGTGTTTGGGGGATTGTAAGGAAAAGTGAAATAAAGATATTAGATGGTACAGAAAATTGGCACGAGTATACAAGTTATAAGAATGAGATGTTGCATTGCTATTTTGTTGAAAGTATTAAAGCCGAAAGCGGATTTAAGAAAAGTTTCTGTACCCATTTTATAAATACAGATAGCGCATGGTTAAATGAAATTGGAAAATATGGAACATATTCAGACCACAAAACGTTGCCGAATAAATATTTTGTCTTAGACAAACCGACCGTAGAAGATTTTAAAGCATGGCTTGTACAACAGAAAGAAGCTGGAACACCCGTAGAGTTGGTCTATAAAACAGCAGAAGAAATATGGGAACCACTTCCGGAAGAGATGCAATCCGTGCTAAATGCCTTGCATACAAATTATCCTACTACTGTAGTTACCAACTCCGAAGATACAGAAATGCAGCTTACCTACATTGCGGATACGAAAAATTACCACTTAGGTAGAGAAAAAATCTTACAAAAACAAATCCTCGAAATCCAGAACGCTTTAATTAGCCAAAAAATTTCGGGGGGGGGTATAAAGGTAACTAACAGTGCCAAGCTGCCTATTGCGAAGCTTAGCGTATTTGGAAAATCTGAGCAGATAACTACAACAGGAGCTAATTTATTCAATGCATTAACGATAACAGAAAAACATTGGCTAAACACAGAAAATGGGAACATAGAACCGGCAAGTACATTTTGGACGAGCGACTTCATCGAAGTTGAAGAAGGGGATTACTGCTTAACAGAGAAAGGTACGAATAGAAATTGCGGATACGATGAAGGCAAGAATTTTGTAAAAAAGCTTCTTGCATCTAAAGGGAAAATTACAGTTACGTCTGGCATCAAATTTATTAGGGTTTCCGGAGTATATGAAACTATTAAACCTAATAATTTAATGATAAACAGAGGTCCTACTACTAAACCATACGAACCCTACACAGGCGGTAAACCTTCTCCTAGCACAGAATATCCACAGGAAATTACAAGCTGTGGGGATAAAGGCACTATCGAGATTAAAGTAACTGGGAAGAACTTAATTCCTTTTCCTTATCCGGCTATAAGCGGAAACAAAGGCACAAAGAACGGGATAACGTGGGAAGTGTTAACGGATGGTGGAATAAGACTGCAAGGGACAGCAAGCACAGCATTTTACTTGGATTTAGACAACAATCTAAAAATAGGTAATACTTTAATTGCGCCAGGAAATACAGATGGAAAGATTGCAGCAAATAAAGATGTCACTTACAATGGTGACATAGCAAAGGTATATATTGCAGTTGCTAAAGGCATGACTGTAAACAGGGTTTATTATCCACAAATAGAATATGGCACCATTTCTACATCCTACGAGCCTTACAGAGAACCGCAAGAATTAACCCTTCCAACCCAAAACGGATTGCCGGGCTTAAAGGTAGATGGGAACGGCAATTACACGGATGAAACAGGGCAACAGTGGATTGCAGACGAGATAGACTTAGCAAGAGGAAAGTATGTGCAGAGGATTGCAAGGCGAATGTTTGACGGAAACGAGCAATTAGGTGATAATCTCGGAGGAAAAACATCACTACGGCTCAGAGTTGATAATATCAGACCTGAAACGGGACTTTGTAATTATGGGAAAATAGTAAAGGCAAACACGATAGAGCAGGAAGAATTATCTTTTTCGGTTTCGAGTTCTGGAATTTATTTGTGCACAACAAAAACTGCGGTCGAATTTAAAAATTTATTAAAACAAAAATATGACAGCGGAAAGCCGGTAGAAGTGTTATATGCCTTAAAAACTCCAATCGAAACCGACCTACCGCCAGAAACCATTTCAGCCTTTAAGAAACTCCACACAAACTACCCTACCACGATTGTATCTAACAATGCAGAAGCAGGAATGGAACTTACTTATACAGTAGATACACAGTCTTATGTAGATAGTAAGATAGCGGAAATAAATATGCAAGTCGTAAATACACAGAAACAATTATTGCAAGAAAGGAGCAAATAAATGTACTATGAAAATGTAAAAAATATAATTATGTCAGGATTTTTTAAACTTTCAGATATGAAAAATAAGATAGAAATTCTTTGGCTTCAGGGAGATTTGACAGATGAGCAAAGAACAGAACTGATTACTCTAATGAAAGAACATTTAAACCCAGAAACGGAGAAGCCAGAAGCATTAGAAATGTGTCGGGCATTAAAAGAAGAAGTAGAGTCCTTAAAAGAAAGAGTAACCAAACTGGAAAATGATGGAATTGCCCCAGAGCCACCTGCAGGCGTGGAAGTGCCAGTATGGGAACCTTGGGATGGCATTAGTAATAGATACCAGTACGGAGCTGTGGTCACAATTGACCAGAAATATTACCTTGATACCTTCCGGGGACAGAATACTTGGATGCCTGGAAGCATGGGGACAGAAGGACTCTGGAAAGAAATCTCAAAAGAGGATGCAGAAGCAGTTATTCAGGGAACAAAGACACCAGATCAGGTTATTAACGGGCAGTAAAAGAAGTGAGCTGGATTGCTACTCGAACAACAAAAAGAAAAAGTATACATAAGAGATAAGCAATCCAGCCTTGTAAGATAAGTATACCTTGCAAGCATGGAAACACAAGAAAAATCGTTCGACAGATTTAGACAGGAGAATATATGGAGATACGTGCAAGACCTTAGTGGTCTTATTTTTATAGTAAAAATTAAAAGAAAGGAGAACACATGGAAGAACAGGAAACAGCAGTAGCTATTGCAGAGATTAAAAAAGAAATTGGATCCTTAAAACACCGCATGGACAGTGCGGAGGAAGTAGTTAATGTAGTGCACCAACTGGCACAGGAGATGGTAGGGCTTACAAAAGAAGTCGGCTTTATGAACAAAACCCTTGTACAGCTTACGGCAAAAGTAGCCAGTTTGGAAGAAAAACCAGCAAAACGCTGGGATACTCTGGTGTCTGCATTATTAGGAGCAGCCGCAGGAGCAATCGGAGCAATGATTTTTAAGTAGGAGGATTAGAGTATGTTTAAAAATTGTGTATTAAAAGCGAGCGTAGATACAAGAGAATGGGCAAAGGCAGCAGGTGTTAGGGCTGTAAAAACAATGGCACAGACCTTTGTGGCAACAGTAGGAACGGCAGCAGTATTGAGCGCAGTGGACTGGAAAGTGGTAGTATCTGCATCTATCTTGTCTGGTATTTTATCTGTAGCAAACTCTGTAGCTGGAATTCCGGAAGTGGAAGAAAAATAAATTGCGCCGGCGCAACAGCAGAAAGGAGAAAAAGTATGAACATTGTAGAAACAAACTTAAAATTTGGCTCTCTGGGCAAAAGAAGTAAAACAACACGTATTATCCTACATAATGCGGATGCCAAAAAATGCTCTGCGCAGGATATCCACCGCTGGCATAAGGAACGTGGATGGGCTGGCATGGGCTACCATTTCCTTGTCCGCAAAGATGGCACAATCGAAAGGGGCAGACCAGAAAACACTATAGGAGCACACGCTACCGGATGCAATTCCGACAGTATCGGTATCTGCTTCGAGGGCGCATTTATGACAGAACGCATGGGACAGACGCAGATTAACGCAGGAAAAGAGCTTATTGCCTATTTAAAAAGTAAATATGGTATTAGCAAGGTGCAGAAACACAAAGACGTAAACCCTACAAACTGCCCGGGCGTGAATTTCCCCTTTGAAGCTATCGTAAATGGAGAAACAGACCGCTGGGTACAGGATAGCACAGGCTGGTGGTATAGACACGCAGACGGCAGCTATACAATAAATAACTGGGAAAAGATTAACGGAAACTGGTACTACTTTGACGGCAGTGGATATATGTATACAGAGGGCTGGCATAAAATCGGGGGATGTTGGTATTACATGGATAAGTGGGGTGCAATGCAGACTGGCTGGGTATATGTAAATGGAAACTGGTTTTATTTACAGTCAGACGGCGCAATGCTGGAAAATAACTGGTACAAAGAGGGAGATGCTTGGTACTGGTTAAAAGATGGCGGATACATGGCAAGAGATGAAATGCTGTGGATTGGAAATGAGCTGTACGCATTTTTAAGTGACGGACGCATGGCAAGAACAAATGACAGAGGGGCATTAGTATAATAAGAACGGCAGCAGGGCGTTATAACCTTGCTGCCATATTTTATAAATGATTCCTAATGACGAAATTTGTTGATGTATATTTTATATTGTTATAAAATGGTTTATAACAAGGTATAGGAGAAGCAAACAATGAGCCAAAATATATTAGTTATTGGGAATGGATTTGATATTTATCATGGTCTGCCTACAAAATATATTGATTTTGTAAACAACACAGAAATTAAAAATCAGGATAATATGTTTATTAAATATTTTCAAAAGGTGGCTAAAGAAAATCAAACATGGATTGATTGTGAGCAGGAAATTAAAAGAGTTGTAAGAACTATTTTTGATGTATTGGAAAAGATTAGGGAGGATTCAGCTAATCAATCACTATCATATTTAGGAACATTAAGCATTGATAAGGTATCAGATGACCAGAGAAATATTTTAAAAAATATAGATTTAGTATTCGAAGAAAAAACAATAAATTATAGAGTAGTTAAAGTTAGGGATGAGTACATTCATCCATTTTATGGAATAAATATCTCCCAAATAATGACAACAATGAAAGAAGAATTAGATTCATTAATTAAAGTTCTTGAAAAGTATTTAATGAATAATATTGACGTTTCTTCTATTAAAATAAAATCTGAACAAATAAAGAAAATAAAACCTGAGTATGTTGTAAACTTTAATTATACCGATACATATAAGTTATACGATATTAAAGAACAGGATGTATTCTATATTCATGGAAGAATAGGGAATACACCTAATAATATGGTATTCGGATTTGAAGATGAAGACGAATTTAACTTAGATGATATTTACTTTAAAAAATATTTTCAGAGAATACAGAAACGGAATGGTTTATTGGATGAGAAAAAATTTGAGCCATGTATTTATGCTGATCTTGGAAAAGAACCAGTTATATCACATTTTTTTGGACTTTCAATGGGAGTAACTGATGGAGATATTATCAAAAAAATAGAACAATTGTCAAATGTATGTGTTATTTATTATTATAATCAAGTAGACTATGAAATGAAAGTAATTAACCTTATCAAAATATTTGGAAAAGAATGCTTTATGCAGAAAATATATGATAAAGAAATTCAACTTGAAGAAATTGAATAAATTAAAAAGTAAATTATACTAAACATCTCCCCGGTTGCTTCCGGGGAGAGTATATTGTATCATCTTGCAATTAAAACACTATATAATGTTGTTTGTATGTTGTTGCAATTAGGTCATCCAGTTCGGGCACTGTACCCTCTGTCCGTCACAATACTGAGTTAAAATCGGTTGCCGTACCCCCGGTCTTGAAAGATAATTGTCAAAGAGCTCATCTACAATACGGGAGATACTTTCAAAGATATTTCGCCCGTGCATCCATTTGTGGTCGAAAGCAGTAGATGAAGTGATAGTAAAGTCGTATCCCTTGTTTCTGTACCATTCGGTATATACACGATTTAAAGTAAAGGACATAATTGCTAATACATTTGCACGGATGGTATTATCCGGCCAAGTGGCATAAATTTCGCTGCTGGCTACATTTTTGATATAATCTCGATAACGGACATAATAATCCTTTGCGGTGGAGTCATTTGGAGAACCATCATGTACAACCACATATTCCGGAATAACCACACGGCTCAGAACGATTTCCCCTGACGTATCCATAGGCTTGATTTCGTCTTCGGGAATTTTTTCGGGATATTCCCCATAGAGGGTATGAGCAGGAATAACAATATCTTCAAAAGCTCCGGGAGCAGCTTGGGGAGACAAGACAGCTCTTTGAATAGCGGTAGCATCCGGTAAAATTTCTGCTCCGGAAATATCCAAATCATCAAAGCCTTCTTTTGAAATGCGGAAAGTATATTCTGCATAGGGCTGATATTCAGAAGGCGCCATACTATATTCCAGTGGCGGAGCAGGAAGCTGAATTTCCGGTATCATGCCGTTAGCATCTGTTTTCACTTCTTCAATCACAGAGTCAGGGTCTCCGGTATAAGAAATTTGAACAGAAGCATCCTCCACAGGCTGATTGCGAATGGAAGAAAGAACATAAAGCTGCAAAGTCCCTTCATCCGGGTGGTCTGTCTGCATAGATTTTAAAGAGGCTGTATTCATAAAAATACCTCAGATTTTTCGTTGCTTTAGTATATGCGAAAGAAAAGAAAAGGTGAAGATATGGTTGAAATTTTTCGGGATTAGAGCTAAAATAGGAGCATAAAAAACGTGTGAAATATAAGAAGGCAGGGAGAAAGGGAGTAAGGCTGTCGTAGGAAAAGGAATTCTTTTCCGGACAGTTTTTTTCGTGTAATGGGAAACTACTTTGTAAATATGGGAGGAAACGATATGGCAAAATATGTAATGGCATTGGATGCAGGGACAACCAGCAACAGATGTATTTTATTTAACAAAAAAGGAGAGATTATCAGTTCGGCGCAGAAGGAGTTTACTCAATATTTTCCAAAACCGGGCTGGGTGGAGCATGATGCAAATGAAATCTGGTCCAATCAGTTAGGCGTTGCTGTGGAAGCCATGCAAAAAGCAGGGGCTGAGGCAGAGGATATTGCGGCAATCGGTATTACCAATCAGCGGGAAACGGCTATTGTCTGGGATAAAAATACAGGAGAGCCTATTTATCATGCCATTGTCTGGCAATGCAGAAGAACATCCGAGTATTGCGACCAGTTGAAAGCCAAGGGGCTTACGGAGTTTTTTCGAAAGAAAACAGGTTTGATTATTGACGCCTATTTTTCAGGCACAAAGGTAAAATGGATTTTAGACCATGTAGAAGGAGCCAGAGAGCGTGCAAAGAAGGGAGAACTGCTTTTTGGAACAGTGGAAACATGGTTGATTTGGAAGATGACAAAGGGAGCCGTTCATGTGACGGACTATTCTAACGCATCAAGGACACTTCTTTATAATATCAATACATTAGAGTGGGATAAGGAAATCTTAGAAGAATTGGATATTCCGGAATGTATGCTTCCGGAAGTAAAACCCTCCAGCTGCATTTACGGAATGGCGGACAGCAGCTTTTTCGGAGGAGAAATTCCCATTGCAGGTGCAGCAGGAGACCAACAGTCGGCGCTTTTCGGACAGACCTGCTTTGAAAAGGGAGATGCGAAGAATACCTATGGAACAGGCTGCTTCTTGCTGATGAATACAGGAGAAAAGCCGGTCTTTTCGCAAAATGGTCTTGTTACCACCATTGCATGGGGGCTGGACGGAAAGGTCAATTATGCGTTAGAGGGCTCTGTGTTTGTGGCAGGAGCGATTATTCAATGGTTAAGAGATGAGCTGCGCCTGATTGACTCGGCAGAAGACTCAGAATATATGGCGAGGAAGGTAAAGGATACCAACGGATGTTATGTTGTGCCGGCTTTTACAGGGTTGGGAGCGCCATATTGGGACCAATATGCCAGAGGAACCATTGTAGGTCTTACAAGAGGTGTGAATAAATGTCATATTATCCGAGCCTCTCTGGAGTCGTTGGCATATCAGGTTCATGATGTGATTGAGGCTATGAGGGCGGACTCCGGTATGGAATTGAATTTCCTGAAGGTAGACGGAGGCGCCAGCGCCAATAATTTCCTTATGCAGGCACAGGCAGATATGATACAGGTTCCTGTAAAAAGACCGGTGTGTGTGGAAACAACGGCAATGGGCGCAGCGTATCTGGCAGGCTTGGCTGTGGAATATTGGAATAGCAAGGAAGAAATTATTGAGAATTGGAGTACAGACCGTGTCTTTTATCCTGAGCTTACAAAGGAAGAAAGAGATAAAAAGACAAAAGGTTGGAAGAAAGCAGTAAAATGTGCCTACGGATGGGCAAGAGAAGATTAATTTCAGAAAGAAGATGTCATAATGTTTGGAGAAAATCATGCACATATTTTCATGAATGGACTCAATTATAGAGCGGCAGTAAACTGTCATAAAAACGGAGTGGATACAGATGTTATTCATAAACATTTTCAGGCATATCAGGAAAAGGGTGTTTCCTTTGTCAGGGACGGAGGGGATGCTTTGGGAGTATCTGAAAAGGCAAGGGAAATTGCGTCAAAATACGGGATTATTTATCGGACGCCTGTTTTTGCCATTCATAAAAAAGGGCATTACGGAGGAATTGTAGGAAGACCTTTTGAAAATATGAAAGAATATGCCGACTTGGTAAAGGAAGTGAAAAAGCGGGGCGGAGATTTCATTAAAATTATGACAACGGGTATTATGAATTTTGATACGGATGGCTCTGTGACAGAAAAACCCTTGGGGTTTGACGAAGTAAAAGAAATGGTACATATTGCTCATGAAGAGGGTTTTTCCGTGATGGCACATACAAATGGGGCAAGGGCTGTTCGGGAAGCAGCTGTTGCCGGTGCAGACAGTATTGAACATGGAAACTATGTAGATGAAGAAGCTATGTGGGCAATGAAAGAAAATAAAACCGTGTGGGTGCCTACTATAACCGTAGTGAAAAACATGATTGGCTGCGGCAGGTTTTCCGATGAGGTTCTGGAAAAGATATGGGAAACAGGAAGCCGCAATATACAAAGGGGATATGAAATAGGCGTACAGCTTGCACTGGGCAGCGATGCCGGAGCATATCTTGTGCCTCATGGACAGGGGATTAAAGATGAATGGGAATGTTTTCAGGAGATTTTGGGAAAGAATAATAAAGAAGTAACCGAAATGCTTCTGGAGGGGGAAAGTAAAATTCAGGAGAAATTTATACGGAGGTAATAATCAATAAATGCAGGAAAAGAACAGCTTTGTTTTGAAAGGAAATATTTGTTACAGTGACGGCAGCAAAAAGCTTGTGATTTGTCCAAATAGTTATGTAGTGTGTCAGGAAGGGATTTGCAAAGGTGTTTATCAGGAACTTCCAAAGGAATATGAAGGTTATGTGGTAAAGGATATGGGGGATGCGCTGATTACACCGGGCCTGGTGGATTTGCATACTCATGCGCCTCAATATGCTTTTCGGGGCTTGGGAATGGATTTGGAATTGCTGGACTGGCTGAATACGCATACTTTTCCGGAGGAAATGAAATATGCTGATGCAGATTATGCAAAAAAGGCATATACAATGTTTGTAGAGGATTTAAAGAAAAGCGCTGTGACCAGAGCTGTGATTTTTGCTACCCTGCATATAGAAGGAACAAAAATATTGATGGATTTACTGGAAGCGTCCGGACTGGATACTTATGTGGGAAAAGTGAGTATGGACAGAAATGCACTGGAGGGCTTACAGGAGGAAAATGCAGAGGCAGCAGCAAAGGCGGTAAGGCAGTGGCTGCTGGAAACAGAAGGGCGTTATGAGCATACGAAGCCTATTTTAACCCCCAGATTTATTCCGTCCTGTTCCGATGCTTTGATGGCGGAATTGAAAAGTATTCAGGAAAAAACAGGATTGCCTTTGCAGTCTCATTTGTCAGAAAATCCGGGAGAAATTCAGTGGGTACAGGAACTTTGCCCCAATTCTTCCAGTTACAGTGATGCGTATTATCAGGCAGGCTTGTTCGGAGGAGATTGTCCTACGATTATGGCACATTGTGTCTGGTTAAAGGAGGAGGAAATTTCTCTGATTAAAAAGCAAGGTGTGTTTATTGCGCATTGTCCACAGTCGAATACAAATCTTTCATCCGGTATTGCGCCTGTTCGGCGGTTTTTAGATGAGGGGCTTTCTGTCGGACTTGGAAGTGATGTGGCAGGAGGATACAGCACCTCTGTTTTAAGAGCTATGGCAGATACCATTCAATGCTCCAAGCTTCGTTGGCGTCTGGTGGATGCAAAACAGAAGCCGGTGACATTGGAGGAAGCGTTTTATATGGGAACAGCAGGAGGCGGAGCATTTTTCGGAAAAGTGGGAAGCTTTCTGGAGGGATATGAGTTTGATGCAGTCGTTTTTGATGACAGTGAGCTTTTACATCCGCAGGAATTAAGTGTAAGAGAGCGGCTGGAAAGACTTATTTATCTGGCAGATGACAGACAGATAAAAAGTAAATTTGTAAAGGGAAATTTAATCTACGAAAAAAATGAAAAAAACTCTTGACGAATAGAAAAACATTTGCTATACTTTCACTTGTCGTTTGAGAGAAACGACAGGTAAGCGGGAGTGCTGGAATTGGCAGACAGGCAAGACTAAGGATCTTGTGTTTGTATAAACGTGTGGGTTCAAGTCCCATCTCCCGCATGTATATACATAATATACAAATGCTTACCAAGAGGTAGGGCAAGCGGGAGTGCTGGAATTGGCAGACAGGCAAGACTAAGGATCTTGTGTCTGTATAGACGTGTGGGTTCAAGTCCCATCTCCCGCACTAAGTTAATCAAGCACTTATGTAAAAGTAAAAGAGATTTTATTTTTGCATAAGTGCTTATTTTATTGCATAGGGAATTGTTTCCTATGCAACAGGAGCAGAAAATAAAGGAGATTGATTATGTTAGAAATTGGATGTCATTTATCTTCCTCAAAAGGCTATGAAGCTATGGCAAAGGAAGCAGAGAAAATTCACGCAAATACTTTTCAGTTTTTTACCAGAAACCCAAGAGGGGCAAAAGCCAAGGAAATTAAGCAGGAGGATGTAGATGCTTTTCTCATAAGAGCCAAAAAGCAGGGGATTGACAGAATTTTGGCACATGCCCCATACACTCTGAATGCCTGTTCGGCAGATGAAAGTATTCGAGAATTTGCAGTGAATACCATGAAAGACGATTTAAGGAGAATGGAATATACTCCGGGGAACTGTTATAACTTTCATCCGGGAAGCCATGTAAAACAAGGAGTGGAAGTGGGAATTCAGTATATTGCAGATATGTTAAACGAAATTCTGGAGCCTAAGCAGAGCACAACGGTATTATTGGAAACTATGGCAGGAAAAGGAAGCGAAGTAGGAAGCTGTTTTGAAGAATTAAGAGAAATTATAGACAGAGTGGAATTAAAAGAAAAGCTGGGAGTTTGTCTGGATACTTGTCATGTATATGATGCAGGATACGACATTGCAGAGAATTTGGACGGAGTTTTGACAGAATTTGATAAAGTGATTGGATTGGACAGGTTAAAAGCAATTCATTTAAACGACAGCATGTACGGATTGGAAAGTCATAAGGACCGCCATGCAAAAATCGGCGAAGGAAAGCTGGGACTGGAAGCGATTGTAAGAGTCATCAACCATCCGGCGCTTCGAGAGCTGCCCTTTTATTTGGAAACTCCAAATGATTTAGAAGGATATGCGGGAGAAATCGCACTTTTAAGAAATTCCTATAAAGAATTGTAGAAAATTTGTAGAAATTTTCAAGAAGAAAAAGAGGAAATAGAAGAAATTTCGGAAATAATAAATATGAAGAGTTCTTTTGAAAGTATGCGGTATTACCGCAAGATGTTTTGCCGAAAGGTATCAGAAAGTCGGGTGACTGCCTATGAATATTCGTGAACAAATGGAAAAAAGAGAATTAGAGCTTTTAAGCCCGTACGCTTCTCACAGTATTCATTCTAAGGGAAGGGAAAGAGAAGAGCAGGAATGTGATATCCGTACAGTTTACCAGCGGGACAGAGACCGCATTGTGCACTGTAAAGCATTTCGTCGTATGAAGGATAAGACACAGGTGTTTTTGTCCCCTCAGGGCGACCATTATCGAAATCGCCTGACCCATACCCTTGAGGTTTCTCAGACAGCCAGAACCATTGCGAAAGCGCTGTCTTTAAATGAAGACTTAGTAGAAGCCATTGCGCTGGGACATGATTTGGGGCATACGCCCTTTGGTCATGCGGGGGAAAGAGCCTTAAACAGAGTTTGCCCCTTGGGCTTTGCACATTATAAGCAGAGCGTTCGAGTGGTGGAGCGTTTAGAAAAAAACGGAGAAGGGTTAAATCTTACATGGGAAGTGCGGGACGGAATTTTAAATCACAGAACCAGCGGAAAACCTCATACCTTAGAGGGTCAGGTAGTTCGTTACTGTGATAAGATTTCTTATATTCATCATGATATGGATGATGCTCAGAGAGCAGGAATTATTACAGAAGATGACATTCCCATTACCCTGCGTATGCTCTTGGGAGCTACTACAAGGGAAAGGCTGAATACATTTGTCCATAATATTGTAGAGAACAGTCAGGGGAAAGATAAGATTATGATGTCTCCGGAGATTGAAGAAGGACTTCGGGATATCCGTGCTTTGATGTTTCAGGATGTTTATTTAAATCCTGCGGCAAAAAGTGAAGAAAAAAAGGCAGAACATGTAGTAGAAGAATTATATACATATTACAGTAAATATCCGGAAAAGATGTCAGAGGAATATCAAAAGCTTCTGCATCAGGACGAGCCAAAGGAAAGAGTAATATGTGACTATATATCAGGTATGACAGACCAGTATTCTCTGGAAAAGTTCCGTGAGCTTTTTATTCCCAAAGGCTGGAGCGTTCAGGGAAAGGGACAGTAGAAAAGAGGAAGTTGTATGTATTATTCAGATGATTTGATTGAGGAAGTCCGCTCAAAAAACGATATTGTGGACGTGATTTCGGATTATGTGAAATTGCAGAGAAAGGGAAGCTCTTATTTTGGACTTTGCCCTTTTCATAATGAAAAATCTCCGTCCTTTTCAGTAAGTCCGGGAAAGCAGATGTATTATTGCTTTGGCTGCGGAGCAGGAGGTAATGTTTTTACCTTTATTATGGAATATGAGAATTACAGCTTTGTAGAGGCGTTGAAATATTTGGCGGACAGAGCAGGGGTACAGCTTCCTGAGGTTGAATATTCAAAAGAAGCAAAGGCAGCTTCGGATTTTAAATCCATGTTGTTGGAAATTCAGAAAAAAGCAGCTTCTTTTTATTACTATCAACTAAAACAGGAAAGCGGAAAGCCGGCATTGGATTATCTGAAAGGAAGACAGCTTTCTGAGGATACGATTAAAAAATTCGGATTGGGGTGTTCGCCCAGATATTCGGGCGCATTGTATCAATATTTAAAGGGGCAGGGGTACTCTGATGAATTATTAAAAGAGTCCGGTCTTTTCAATATTGATGAGCGAAGAGGCATGCAGGACAAGTTTTGGAACCGTGTGATGTTTCCGATTATGGATGTAAATAATCGTGTGATTGGATTTGGCGGCAGAGTTATGGGAGATGCAAAACCCAAATATTTGAATTCTCCTGAAACGAAAATTTTTGATAAGAGTCGGAATTTATACGGCTTGAATATTGCCCGTACCTCCAGAAAACCGTACTTTATTATCTGCGAGGGCTATATGGATGTTATTGCCATGTACCAGGCAGGCTTTCACAATGCGGTGGCATCTCTCGGAACAGCGCTTACCTCAGGACATGCCAGTCTTATGAGTCGTTATACAAAGGAGGTTCTGCTGACTTATGACAGTGACGAGGCAGGACAAAAAGCAGCCCTTCGAGGTATTCCGATTTTAAAGGCGGCGGGAATTTCTCCGAGAGTGGTGAACCTTGCGCCGTATAAGGACCCGGATGAATTTATTAAGGCAGAAGGCAAGGAGGCTTTTGAAAAGCGTCTTGAGGAGGCAGAAAACTATTTTCTGTTTGAGATTAAGGTACTGGAAAAGCAATACCATTTATCTGACCCGGAGAGTAAAACACAGTTTTATCGGGAGATAGCCAGAAAACTTCTGGAATTTCCGGAAGAGCTGGAAAGAAACAACTATATTGAAAGTATTTCTGCCAGATATCAGATAAAATTTGAAGATTTAAGAAGAATGGTAAATAACATGGCGCTGTCAGGAACAGGCGTTGCGGTAAAGCCCAGAATGGAAGCTGTTTCAAAAAAGAAAGAGGGCAAGGAAGATGCAGGTCATACGGCGCAAAAGCTGATGCTGACATGGCTGAGCTCCTATCCTTCCATGTTTAAAACTATTGATGGATTGATAGAACCGGCAGATTTTACAACACCCTTGTATCATAAGGTTGCTGAAATAGTATTTGAACAGCACAAAGAAGGTGAGGTAAATCCTGCAAAATTATTAAATCGGTTTTCTGACGCAGAGGAGCAGAAGGAAATTACATCTCTGTTTCATGCTTCTCTTCATTTGGAAAGTGAGGAAGATGCAAAAAAGGCGGTGCTGGAAACGGTATGCAGACTAAAAAGAGACAGTATTGCATGGCAAAGCACCAATTTACCGTCTACGGACCTTTTCGGACTGCAAAGGATTGTAGAAGCCAGAAAGCGTCTGGAGGATTTGGAGAGAGGCAGAGTGACGCTGCATATTTCTTTTGATTGAGGAAATGATATATACGATTGTTAAGGAAGAATAAGTGAGAGGAAGGAACAGTTTATGGAAATGAACATGGCGAAATTCAGCGAAAAGCTCGGAGAGCTTATGGAGCTGGCGAAAAAGAAGAAAAATGTATTAGAATATCAGGAAATCAGTGATTTCTTTAAGGATTTTCCTCTGGAGCCGGAGCAGATGGATAAAGTATTTGATTTTCTGGAAGCAAACGGAATTGATATCCTGCGAATTCAGGACAACGATATGGATGACTTAATTATCAGTGACGATGATGATTTAAACCTCAGCGAGGAAGACGAAGTAGATATGGAAAATATCGACCTTTCTGTTCCGGAGGGGGTCAGCATTGAAGACCCTGTTCGTATGTATCTGAAAGAAATCGGTAAAGTTCCGCTTTTAAGTGCAGAGGAGGAAATCACACTTGCTCAGCGCATGGAAGAAGGAGACGAAAGTGCGAAAAAACGCCTTGCAGAGGCAAACCTTCGTCTGGTAGTAAGTATTGCGAAACGTTATGTGGGACGTGGTATGCTGTTTTTGGATTTAATTCAGGAAGGTAATCTGGGATTGATTAAAGCCGTTGAGAAATTTGATTATCGTAAAGGATATAAATTTTCTACCTATGCTACATGGTGGATACGTCAGGCGATTACAAGAGCTATTGCGGATCAGGCGAGAACTATTCGTATTCCGGTTCACATGGTAGAAACCATTAACAAGCTTATTCGTGTATCCCGTCAGCTTTTACAGGAGCTGGGAAGAGAACCTCATCCGGAGGAAATTGCAGAAGAGATGAATATGTCCGTAGAGCGTGTTCGTGAAATTCTCAAAATTTCTCAGGAACCGGTATCCTTGGAAACACCAATCGGTGAGGAAGAGGACAGCCATTTGGGCGATTTTATTCAGGATGATAATGTTCCTGTTCCGGCAGACGCAGCTGCATTTACCTTATTAAAAGAACAGCTTGTAGAGGTTTTAGGCACATTAACAGAAAGAGAACAGAAAGTTCTTCGCCTGCGCTTTGGTTTAGATGACGGAAGAGCAAGAACTCTGGAGGAAGTAGGAAAAGAATTTAACGTAACCAGAGAGCGTATCCGTCAGATTGAGGCAAAAGCGCTTAGAAAGCTTCGTCATCCAAGCCGCAGCCGTAAGCTGAAGGATTATCTGGATTAAGGATGGATGCAATGAAAGAAATACAGATTTCCAGAAGATTGCAAAGCGTTGCAGCCTTTGTACAGGAAGGAAAGCGATTGGCAGACGTAGGCTGCGACCATGGGTATATTCCAATTTATCTTTTGCAGAAAAAGAAAATAGAAAAAGCCATTGCCATGGATATTAATCAAGGTCCCCTTATGAGGGCGAAGGAGCACATTCAGGAATGGGGACTGGAAAATTACATAGATACTCGTTTATCTGACGGCGTTAAGGCTTTAAAACCAAATGAGGTTCAGAGCGTTGTAATTGCCGGTATGGGCGGTCCCCTTATGGAGAAAATTCTTACAGAAGGAAACGAGGTTCTGCAAACAGTAACAGAACTGGTTTTACAGCCTCAGTCCGAAATCGGACATTTCAGAAGGTTTCTCATTGAAAATGGATATGAAATTACTCATGAGGAAATGATTTTGGAAGACGGAAAATACTATCCGATTATGAGAGCTGTTCATGGCAAAGCAAAGGAACAGACAGAAGCGGAATATCTCTATGGAAAAAAACTTTTGCAGAACAGAAATCCCGTCTTAAAAGAGTTTTTAGACAGGGAACAGGTAAAAGCAGAGGAGCTTTTGGAAAAACTGAAAAATTCACAGACACCATCTGCAAAAGCAAGGATTTCCGAGTTGGAAAAGGAATGGAAAGATAGAAAAGAGGCTCTTACATATTATGAAGTGTAAAGATATTATTGCAAAAATAGAAGAAAAGTATCCGGTATCCTTTGCAGAGGGCTGGGATAATTCCGGCTTTCTTGCGGGAGATGCTTCGTGGGAAGCAAACAAGGTTTTTCTTGCATTAGATGCCACAGATGAGGTCATAGACGCAGCCATTCAATGTGGGGCTGATATGATTATTACCCATCACCCGTTGATTTTTTCGGGAATGAAGAAAATTACTGCCGATGATTTTATCGGAAGGCGGATTATTAAAATGGTACAGCATAAAATCTGTTATTATGCAATGCACACGAATTTTGATGTGTTGGGAATGGCAGAGCTCAGTGCAGACTATTTACAGCTTTCGCACAGAGAAGTATTAGATGTCACTTACGAAGAAGACACACGCAAGGAAGGAATAGGGCGGTGTGGAGATTTGCCGGCTCCGATGACTTTAAGAGAGTGTGGAAAATTTGTAAAAGACCGGCTGCATCTTCCTTTTGTGCAAATTTACGGAGATGAAAATAAAATCATAGAAAAGCTTGCTATATGTACCGGTTCCGGAAAAAGCCTGATGAAGCAGGTATTGAAAAACGGTGTGCAGGCATACGTTACAGGAGATATGGATTATCATTCTTCCATTGATGCAGTGGCGCAAGGGATTTGCATTATAGATGCAGGACATTACGGGACAGAATATATTTTCATGGATTACATGGAAAGAGAGTTAACGGCAATGCTGCCGGATTTAGAAGTGGAAAAAATGCCGGTTTCTTACCCATGCAAAATAATTGATTGAAACTAATTTTGAGGTTGCCACATTATGCGGCAATCTCTTTTTTCTGAATAATAGGAATAAATATATGAAAAATATATAAAATGATAGAAAAATAAAGACTGTTGTAGTAAAATAATATGTATCTAAATCAAAAATTGAGGGGAAGCTTAACAAAGAGATGTGGTGAAAGGAGAAATATTATGGGTGACAGAATGATACAGGTAAACATCCTCGGAGAACAAAAGGAATATCCTTACGGAACCACTTATGGAAAAATTGCACAGGAATATCAGAGTAAGTATGAATATCCCATCGTTTTACTTATGAAAGATAATAAGCTTTGTGAGCTTCATAAAAAGCTGAAAAAAGAAGGTACCATTGAATTTATTACAACACAGGACCAAATAGGGCATGAAACTTATCGAAGAAGTGTTTCTTTATTACTTTTGAAAGCCCTGCATCATGTTGCCGGATACGATAATATAACGAAGGTAACGATGCACTACTCAGTCAGCAGCGGGTATTATTATACGATTGACGGGGATATTGTACTGAACGAGGATTTCTTAAATAAAGTAAAAGCCTATATGCTGGAGTTGGTGGAACGCAAAATTCCTATTTTAAAAAGAAGTGTAGGCACAGACGAAGCTATTGAGCTATTCCATAATCATAAAATGTATGATAAGGAAAAGCTGTTTCGTTTTCGTAGGGTATCCAGAGTAAATATTTACAGTCTGGAGGAATATGAAGACTATTTCTATGGGTTTATGGTAAATCATACAGGATATTTGAAATATTTTGATTTATACCTCTATGATGACGGACTGGTATTACAGCTTCCGAAAAGAGAAAATCCGAAAGAAGTTCCGCCCTTTGTTCCACGACCAAAGATTTTTCAGGTACAGAAAGAGTCTGCCCAGTGGAGTGAAGCAATTCAGGCAGATACTGTCGGCGATTTAAATGAAAGGATTACAAAAGAAGGTGCCAGCAATCTTATTCTTATTGCAGAAGCCCTTCAGGAAGCAAAAATAGCTCAGATTGCAAAAAAGATTGTGGAAGCCGGAAATCGGAAATTTATTATGATTGCAGGACCATCTTCTTCAGGCAAAACCACATTTTCTCATCGCTTATCCATACAGCTGTCAGCGCAGGGGATGAAACCGCATCCTATCGGTGTTGATAATTATTTTGTAAACAGGGAAGACACGCCTTTGGACAGCAATGGCAATTATAATTTTGAATGTCTGGAAGCCATTGACGTGAAACAGTTTAATGAAGATATGAGCGCTTTGTTAAGAGGCGAGGAAGTAGAACTGCCCCGTTTTAATTTCAAGACAGGACACAGAGAGTATAAAGGGGATTTCCTAAAACTGGGAGAAGAAGATGTGCTTGTTATTGAAGGAATTCACTGTTTAAATGATAGATTAAGCAGCAGCTTGCCTTCTGAAAGTAAATTTAAAATCTACATCAGCGCACTTACCCAGTTAAATATTGATGAGCACAACCGTATTCCTACCACAGACGGAAGACTGATACGGCGGATTGTCCGTGATGCTAGAACCAGAGGAGCATCTGCAAAAGCAACCATAGGAATGTGGAACTCGGTAAGACGTGGGGAAGAAGAAAATATTTTCCCTTATCAGGAGTCGGCAGATGTGATGTTTAATTCTGCTTTGATTTACGAATTGGCAGTTTTAAAACTTTATGCAGAACCACTGTTGTTTTCGATTACAAAGGAAGAACCGGAATACGCAGAAGCAAAACGTCTGCTGAAATTTTTGGATTATTTTCTGGGAGTGCCAAGTGAAAGTATTCCGAGCAATTCTATTTTGCGGGAATTTGTAGGAAATGGATGCTTTGATGTGTAAATTTGTTTGCATTTTCACCGCTCTTATGATAGAATATGCCGTGCGTAACAAGTAGAACAAATAATCGCGGCTGACAGAACCGAAAGGGGTCAGGTGAGGAAAGTCCGGGCTTCACAGGGCAGGATGCCAGATAACGTCTGGTGGAGGTGACTCTAAGGACAGTGCAACAGAAATGTACCGCCGGAATATTCCGGTAAGGGTGGAAGGGCAGTGTAAGAGACTACCGCCTTTCTGGTAACAGAAAGGGCACATGTAAACCCCATCCGAAGCAAGACCGAACAGAAAACCATGTGGCTGCCCGTCACGTTTTCAGGTGGGTCGCTTGAGCCTGCTGGCGACAGCAGGACTGGATAGATGATTATTCACGACATAACCCGGCTTATCGTTTTGCTTGTTATTTTATGAAAAGGAGCTATGATTTTGCAGATGTGCTTGTCTGTGAAATCATAGCTCCTAATTTTTTTAAGATATTGAAATATTTTCCAAAAAGGTATATGATAAAAGGCGTCATGACAAGACAGAGGAAAAAGGAGGATAACACTTATGAAAAGAACAAATACAAAAAGTGTAACAGAAGCAACAACAAAGACTACTCCGGCGAAGACAGAAAAAGTAACAGAAAAGGCAACAAAAACAACAAAGAAAGCAGCTACAAAAAAAGGTGCAGTAAAAAAAGAAGTGGCAGAAACTGTATTTGTACAGTATGCAGGTCAGGAATATGATATAAATGAAATCAAAGCAGCAGTGAAAAAAGCTTGGACAGAAGAAACAGATAAAAAAGAAAGTGATATTACAGAAATTCAGATTTATGTAAAACCGGAAGAAGCTGCGGCTTATTATGTAGTGAATGGAGAAGTTGCAGAAGGCGGAAATAAAATTCTTCTGTAAGTCAAAAAATAAATGGAAAAAGAAAGGGGCTGTGAAATAACAGTCTTTACGGAAAAGGGGCTGTCGCACTAAGTAATTAGTGCGTAGCTCCTTTTCTAGTGCAAAAAAATAACTGCCAGACCTCGAAAGAATCCGGCAGTTGGTGTAAAATTAAGTTATGCGACTAACTAAATTATTACAAAAAGATTATACGAAAAATTCAGACGGATATCAACTTAAACTTCCGTTAAATCTTGAAACAATCATTCCGGATAATGATTCTGTGCGATTACTAAGTCAGTTTGTGGAGGCTATGGATTTGACTGACCTGTATTCTACTTATAAAAGAATAAATTCTGTATCGCCAAGAACACTTCTGAAGATTGTACTCTACTCTTACAGATGATATTTTTTCTTGTCTTGGTGGTTTTTGTTTTCAAGAAATGGTGGAACAGGAGATTAAAGCAAATGTGAAAGCAGGATTATCCTACGTAGAATAT
>ENA-OPRU01000090-OPRU01000090.1-human-gut-metagenome-genome-assembly--contig:-NODE-90-length-78099-cov-10.547307_pt1 | contig 78099 bp, 66 predicted proteins | sample MGYA00241897_ERZ501888 | MGnify/ENA primary metagenome ERZ501888 (study PRJEB25962, sample SAMEA2042398) | human gut metagenome | biome: human gut; feature: human-associated habitat; material: faeces... | reverse complement strand
TTAAATTGAATTCCTTGTATCCGACATTTACTACTGCATCTGAATAAGATGCAGTAGTAATGTTAAATATCAACGATACAGCACACTAGTTCAATGTGCCAACTCAGTGGTTAAAAGTGAAAAACATCCTGAAATCCGTAACCGCTATCTTCGTTTAAGAAAACGTCGCGGTCACAAGAAAGCAATCATTGCAATAGCAAGAATGCTTCTAACAGCATTATACAATATGCTGAAAAATAAGGAACCCTATAATGCTGAACTTTACCGAAAAAGTGATGTTCTCCCTGTCAATCGTGAGATTACAATTGAACAGGCAATCTTAATGGCACAGTTCCAAGGTTATAAAATCAAGTCAGCTGCTGAATAGACCTTAACTTTGCTACATATTCAATTTTAAATGACCACCATCTGATGGTCTTTTTGTGATGTCCTTAATGGAATGGATATCCTCTACTATTCTTTTTCAACCTTATCTCTCCTTGTATACATAAAACACTCCGCATATCATCAGGTCCCGAATGTTCGGAAGAAGAATCCATGCGGAGTCTTTCTTACAGGCTCTCACCTGCTATAGATCTGTTTCTTTTTATTTTTCTTTGTTTTTCAGATATTCGTCAATTCCTTTTGCACCGGCTTTTCCTGCACCCATTGCAAGAATTACTGTTGCAGCTCCTGTCACGGCATCTCCGCCGGCATAAACACCGTCTTTGGATGTCTGTCCATTTTCTTCCTCTGCAACGATACATTTTCTGCGGTTGATCTCCAGCCCTTTTGTTGTGGAAGAGATCAGCGGGTTCGGAGAAGTTCCAAGAGACATGATCACTGTATCTACATCAATGTCATACTCAGATCCCGGAATCTCTACCGGACGTCTTCTTCCAGAAGCATCCGGCTCACCCAGTTCCATCTTGATCACTGTCATGCTCTTAACATTTCCGTTTTCATCTACATTGATCTGTTTTGGATTGGTCAGAAGGTCAAAAATGACACCTTCTTCTTTGGCATGATGAACCTCTTCCACTCGTGCAGGAAGCTCTGCTTCGCTTCTTCTGTATACGACATGAACTTCTGCTCCCAGTCTGAGGGCTGTTCTTGCCGCATCCATGGCAACGTTTCCACCGCCGACAACTGCTACTTTCTTACCTGCTGCGATCGGTGTATCATAAGAAGAATCAAAGGCTTTCATCAAGTTGCTTCTTGTCAGATATTCATTTGCAGAGAATACTTCATTTGCGTTCTCTCCAGGGATTCCCATGAACATCGGAAGTCCAGCTCCGGAACCAATGAATACTGCTTCAAATCCTTCTTCTTCAATCAGCTGATCGATGGTTGTAGATTTTCCGATCACCACGTTTGTCTCGAATTTAACTCCTAATTCTTTTACCTTTTCAATCTCTTTTGCAACAACTTTCTGTTTTGGAAGACGGAATTCCGGAATACCGTAAACAAGCACTCCTCCCAGTTCATGAAGAGCCTCAAATACCGTTACATCATATCCCATCTTGGCAAGATCTCCCGCGCAGGTCAGACCTGACGGACCGGAACCGATCACTGCTACTTTGTGACCGTTCTGCTCTTTGGCTCCTTCCGGTTTGATATCATGCTCCAGAGCATAGTCTGCGACAAAACGCTCCAGTTTTCCGATGGATACCGGATCTCCTTTGATGCCGCGAATACACTTTCCTTCGCACTGAGACTCCTGCGGGCAGACACGTCCGCAGATTGCAGGCAGTGCGGAAGACTGACCGATGATCTTATAGGCTTCCTCGATATTGCCTTCTTTTACTTCCTGAATGAATGCCGGAATATTGATGGATACCGGGCATCCTTCGATACATTTCGCATTTTTACAATTGAGACATCTGGTTGCCTCTTCCATTGCCTCTTCCTGATTATATCCAAGACAAACTTCTTCAAAATTTGTCGCACGTTCTTTCGGATCCTGTTCTCTGACAGGTACTCTCACCATTCCCTTTGCCATTAGTCGTCACCTCCACAATGTCCGCATCCGCCGTGATGGGTATCGCCTTCCTGTAATTTCAGCATCGCTCTTCCTTCTGCTGTTCTGTACATCTGACTTCTCTTCATTGCCTGGTCAAAGTCTACCAGATGTCCGTCAAATTCCGGTCCGTCTACACATGCAAACTTGATCTCATCTCCAACCTGAAGACGACATGCTCCGCACATTCCGGTACCGTCTACCATAACCGGGTTCATGCTGACGATCGTCGGAAGGTTCAGTTCTTTTGTCAGAAGACAGACAAATTTCATCATGATCATTGGTCCGATGGCCACACATTTGTCATAGTGTTTTCCTTCTTTTTCCACCAGATCCTTAATCACCTGTGTTACCATACCGGAACGTCCATAAGAACCGTCGTCTGTTGTCACATAGAGATTACCCGCTACTGCTTCCATCTCTTTTTCCATGATCACGAGGTCTTTTGTCTTTGCTCCGATGATCACGTCTGCATCTACGCCGTGTTCATGCAGCCATTTTACCTGTGGATATACAGGGGCTGTACCAAGTCCTCCTGCCACAAATAAGATCTTCTGTTTTTTCAGTTCTTCAATATCTTCCTCCACAAATTCAGAAGCACATCCAAGAGGACCTACAAAGTCACGGAAGGAATCTCCTGCTTTGAGTTCTGACATTTTTACAGTGGAAGCTCCGACTTCCTGTACCACGATGGTGATCGTTCCGGCTTCTCTGTCATAATCACAGATCGTAAGCGGGATGCGTTCCCCTTTCTCGTCCATCTTTACAATCACAAACTGCCCCGGTTCACAATGACTTGCAACCCTTGGCGCATGCACGTCCATCAGAAAAATATTCTCAGACAATTTTTCTGCTTTCAAAATCTTATACATGTTCTTCCTCCTTGTAATAAATCACCTTTCTTAATAATACGCCATTATTGGCATAATGGCAATAGTTGTTCGTGATTTTATTTTCATACTAAAAGAGGACAGACACTTCTTTTTGTACTGTGCCTGTCCCTCTCGTTCATTCACAAACGGTCAGTCTGATTCGATTAAAAATCAACTTCTGTTCCGTAATATGTACATGTGAATAATTTTTCCATTGTTGCAGGATCAATTGAACGAGGATTAGATCCTGTACATGCATCACCTACTGCCAGTTCTGCAATCTTAGCAACTTTTTCTTTGAATTCATTCTCTTCAACTCCAAACTCTTTGAGTGTCTTTGGAATATTCAGTTTTACATTAAAGTCATCGATCTTTTCAACCAGACTGTTGATGAGTGCTTTTTCAGAAGTTCCCGGAAGTCCCATTCTGCGAGCAACCTCAGCATAACGTTTTGCTGCAACCGGATCTTTTGCGTTGTATTTGATTACATATGGAAGATAAATCGCATTCGCACATCCGTGAGGAATGTGTCCTGTTGAGAATGCTGCACCTGTCTTATGTGCCATAGAGTGTACGATTCCAAGCAATGCATTGGAGAATGCCATACCTGCCAGACACTGTGCATAATGCATCTGCTCTCTTGCATCCATATCGCAGTTGTAAGATGCCGGAAGGTTATCCAGTACCATCTCAATTGCCTGCAGTGCAAGTGGATCTGTAAATGGTCCGTTCAATGTAGAAACATATGCTTCAATTGCATGTGTCAATGCGTCCATACCTGTATATGCAACCTGTTTAACCGGAAGACCAGCTACCAAATCCGGATCAACGATCGCAACATCCGGTGTAATGTTAAAGTCAGCCAGTGGATATTTTACACCTGTCTGATAGTTTGTAATAACTGAAAATGCAGTTACTTCTGTAGCTGTTCCTGATGTAGAAGGAATCGCTGCGAATTTTGCTTTCTGTCTCAATTCCGGGAAGTTAAATGGAATGCAAAGATCTTCAAATGTCACATCCGGGTACTCATAGAATGCCCACATTGCTTTTGCAGCATCGATCGGGGAACCTCCGCCCATTGCAACGATCCAGTCCGGCTCAAACGCGCGCATTGCCTCTGCGCCTTTCATAACAGTCTCTACTGACGGATCCGGCTCAACGCCTTCAAACAGCTGTACTTCCATTCCTGCTTCTTTCAGGTACTCTACTGCTCTGTCAAGAAATCCCTGACGCTTCATAGAACCGCCGCCTACTACAAGGATTGCTTTTTTTCCTTTCAGGTTCTTTAATTCTTCCAGACATCCTTTTCCGTGGTAAATGTCTCTTGGTAAACAAAATCTGCTCATTGTTCTGCATCTCCTTTGATTAAAGTCTGTTGTTTTCAACTAGAATCATTATACCACTGTGAAACTTTTCACACAACAAAACTATTGATTTTTTTCGTTAAATAATGCACAAAAAACCAGTGCTATTTTTGTAAGAAAAGCCAATTGCATTTTTGTAACACCTGTTTTTTCAAAAAATCAGCCCCATTACTGCGGCTGATAAATATAATTTCTCTTTGTAATCTGCGTCATTTTTCCGGTCTTACTTACCAGGACTGCACTAAATAATGTCTGCCCCTCCGGCATTTCAACCGGACCTGTATACAGCATAGATTCTGTTGTTGGTACAGATCCATCGATCGTATAATAAGCCGTATAGCCTTCCGGCACTGTGATCGTAATCTGAGTCACCGTGCTATACTGTCCCGTAGACGGTGTGACGACCGGTGCATCTGCCACCGGAAATTCGATCTCATACGTTTTGGACACAATCAAACTTGGTATTTTCTTCTCGTTATAGGCAATCGCTTTAATCTGCGTTTTTCCTTCTGTACTTAAAAGGATCGGTTCCGTATATTCTGTGCTTGCCGAAGTTGGATCACTTCCATCTGTTGTATAATAAATCGTTTCTCCAGATGCAGACAGCGTCACTTCCTGTACTTCGCTATATTTACCTTCATCCAGACTAAAAACAGGATCTGTAGAAATGTACGCTTTCAAACTTGACAATACTGCTTCATCCTCACAGTCTCCCAAAATTTCCGGAATTTTTTCCAATTGTTTTGACTCTTCATAAAAGCGGATTGCTGCCTGGTACAATTCTTGATTGGATGGATAAGAGGCAATCGCCGAGAGAAATACGGATTCTGCTTCGTCTTCCTCCCCCTGTTCCATATAGGTCTCTGCCAGACCTGAATATGCCTCTGGTTTTTGGGCATTTTTTCCGATTGCATGTTTAAAATATTTTTCCGCTGTCTGATATTCTTTCATCTGCAATGCATCATACCCTTTTGCCACTTTGCCGGCATAAGAATTCTGATACATAATATATCCAAACAACGCACCGAAAAGCAGTAAAAACAATAATAAAATCAAAAGTACCTTTCTTCGTCTGCGTATCAGCTGCTTTTTTCGCTCCTGCTGTTTTCGTCTTGCCTCTGCACGAGACCTGTTTTTTGCTGCACGCTCTCTTCTGGTCTGTATTTCATTCAACTCTTCCTGACTGAGCACCCGCGTTGCCTTTGACTGATATCCATTCTGTTTTCTGCCAAAATTGCGAACATCCTCTGTATGCATCTGTCTCGTCACATCCTCTACCGATCCTTTTACTTCCTGAGTAAGGACATTCTCTAAAGGATTATAATCTGGTACGATCTGAATGTCTTTCCCACATCTCGGACAACGCATCCAGCCTTCCGGAATAATCGCATTACAATGCGCACATCTCATATCTGTTCCTCCTAGTCACGCGCCGTCTGCACACAATTGTCCATCAGCATAGCAATCGTCATCGGACCTACGCCGCCAGGTACCGGTGTAATCGCAGATACTTTGGAATACACATCCTCAAAATCTACATCTCCACAAAGATGGTTGTTGGTATCCCTGTGAATCCCCACGTCGATTACGACTGCACCCTCTTTTATGTACTCTGCCGTGATCATCTTTGGACGCCCGACCGCCGCAATCAAAATATCAGCCCTGCGTGTTACTTCTTTGAGGTTTTCCGTTTTAGAATGGGCAACCGTCACAGTTCCATTTTCACGCAAAAGCAATGCTGCCATCGGTTTTCCCACGATATTACTTCGCCCAACTACAACGCATTCTTTTCCTGCAATTTCGATTCCTGAATATTTCAAAAGCTGTATAATTCCTGCCGGTGTACAGGATACAAATCCCTTTTCACCCAACCAGAGTCGTCCTACGCTCACCGGATGAAATCCATCCACATCCTTATCCGGTGAGATCGTACGTATGATTCTGTCTTCATCAATCTGTTTTGGAAGCGGTAACTGCACCAGGATTCCATGTACTTTTTCCGTCTGATTTAACGTTTCGATCAGCTTGACAAGCTCCTCTTCTGTTGTATCTTCATCCAATTCATACGATACCGACTCAATTCCAACATAAGCACACGCCTTTTTCTTGTTGTTTACATATACCGAAGAAGCCGCATCCTGCCCTACCTGAATCACTGCCAGACAGATCTTGGTGCCTCTTTCTTTCAGCACGGATACTTCTTCTTTCAATTTATCTTTGATTTCTTTTGCAATTCGTTTTCCGTCAATTATCTGTGCCATTCAATACTCCTTTAAAACAGTCCTGTAATTTTTCCGTCATCTGTTACATCGATGTTATTTGCAGCAGGGACTTTCGGAAGTCCGGGCATTGTCATCACCGCACCTGTCAGAGCAACGACAAATCCGGCACCTGCGCTGACATAAACTTCACGGATATGGATGTCAAAGTTTTCCGGACGTCCCAGTTTTTTCGCATCATCTGACAGAGAATACTGATTCTTTGCCATACAGATCGGGAAATGCCCAAATCCCATCTCTTCGATCTTCGCAAGCTGTTTCTTTGCAGCCGGCTCATAGACAACACCGTTTGCCCCGTAAATCTCTTTTGAAATCTTCTCGATCTTTTCTGTCAGAGAAAGTTCATCCTCATACAGTACATGGAAATTGCTTTCCTTATTCTCCAGTGTATCCAACACTTTTTCTGCCAGTTCGATTCCGCCTTCTCCACCTTTTTCCCACACCTTTGCAAGGGCGAATTCACAGTCTCTTTCTTCACAAAAGCTGCGGATAAATTCATTTTCCGCTTCCGTATCTGTAACAAAGGAATTCAGTGTTACTACAACAGGAACGCCGTATTTCTGAATATTCTCAATGTGTTTTTCCAGATTCACGATTCCTCTTTTCAGTGCTTCCAGATTTTCTTCGCCCAAATCCTGTTTTGCAACTCCGCCATTGTATTTCAGTGCCCGCACTGTTGCTACAAGTACCACTGCGTCCGGTTTTAATCCCGCTTTACGGCATTTAATATCCATAAATTTCTCAGCTCCAAGATCCGCTCCGAATCCGGCTTCTGTAATTGTAATATCGCTGATTTTTAAAGCCAGCTTTGTCGCGCGGACACTGTTGCAGCCGTGTGCGATATTAGCAAAAGGTCCGCCGTGTACCAGTGCCGGTGTGTGCTCCAGTGTCTGGATCATATTCGGTTTGATCGCATCCTTTAACAATGCAGTCATGGCGCCTGTTGCCTGAAGATCGTCTGCTGTTACCGGATTGCCTTCAAATGTATATGCCACGATGATTCGTCCCAGGCGGCGTTTCAGATCTGCAAGATCATCTGCAAGACAAAGGATTGCCATGATCTCAGATGCGACTGTGATCACAAAATGGTCTTCTCTCACCATTCCATCCATCTTGTTTCCAAGTCCTACTACGATGTTGCGAAGAACTCTGTCGTTCATGTCCACGCAGCGTTTCCAGACAATATTTCTCGGATCAATTCCCAATGCATTGCCCTGCTGAATGTGATTATCCAACATGGCAGCCAGCAGATTATTCGCAGAAGTGATCGCGTGGAAATCTCCGGTGAAATGCAGATTCAGATCTTCCATTGGGAGAACCTGTGCATACCCGCCTCCTGCTGCTCCGCCTTTGATTCCAAAACATGGTCCAAGAGATGGTTCACGCAGTGCGATGATTGCCTTTTTATTCATTTTTGCAAATGCCTCACCCAGACCTACTGTGATCGTGGTCTTTCCTTCTCCTGCCGGGGTCGGATTGATGGCTGTCACAAGAACCAGTTTTCCATCCTTGCGGTCTTTTACGTTCTCCCAGAGTTCATCGGAGAGCTTCGCTTTGTACTTTCCATAAAACTCCAGTTCCTCTTCTGAAATTCCGATAGACGCTGCCACGTCTTTGATGTGCATTAATTCTGCTTCCTGTGCGATCTGAATATCTGTTTTCATCATTTCTTCCTCCACTGCATTATAAATTTTCCTGAATGTACTGTTCAAATTCTTCTTTTGTCATCAGTACTTTTCTTGGTTTTGTTCCGACTTCTTCTCCGACCACTCCTGCACTGGCAAGCTGATCCATAATCCGGGCTGCCCGGTTGAAGCCGATTTTAAACATCCTCTGGAGCATTCCAATGGATGCTTTTTCTTTTTCAATGATCAGCCGTCCTGCATCTGCAAAATATGCATCCTGCTCATTTGCATTATCCTGCACCCCGGCTCCCTGTATCCCAGGAACCGGTGACGGCAGATCGGAATTTACGTGCTCCTCCACTTCTTCACTGTAGGAGGCATTTCCGTTGTGTTCGATGAGATAGTCCACAACCTTCTGCACTTCTTTATCTGAAACAAAGGATCCCTGCACACGGACCGGTTTTGGATATCCTGTCGGATAAAACAGCATATCTCCCTTTCCAAGCAGTTTCTCCGCTCCATTCATATCAATGATCGTCCTGGAATCTACTCCTGATGAGACAGAAAATGCGATTCTGGACGGCATATTGGCCTTGATCAGACCTGTGATGACATTCACCGAAGGCCGCTGTGTTGCAATGATCAGATGCAGTCCCGCCGCTCTGGCAAGCTGCGCCAGACGGCAGATCGCGCCTTCTACTTCCCCCGGCGCCACCATCATCAGATCCGCCAGCTCATCTACAATGATCACAATCTTCGGCAGTTTTTTCGGAGCTCCTTCTTCTGTCATCTGCGCGATCTTTTCATTGTATCCTTTCAGATCCCGGACATTCTGCTGGGCAAACAGCTGATACCGCTTCATCATCTCAGCGACTGCCCAGTTCAGAGCGCCTGCTGCTTTTTTCGGGTCCGTCACGACCGGGATCAGCAAGTGCGGAATTCCATTATAGACACTTAGTTCCACTACTTTGGGATCCACCATGATCAGTTTTACTTCTTCCGGATCTGCATGGTATAAAATACTCATGATCAGCGTATTGATACATACCGACTTTCCGGATCCTGTCGCTCCTGCCACAAGTAAATGCGGCATCTTTGCGATATCTGCGATCACCGTCTTTCCTGAAATATCTTTTCCCACGGCAAACGGAATATTCGCTGTGGAATTTTTAAATTCCCCGGATTCTAACAGGTCCCTAAGCATCACTGCCGTATTCTCCTGGTTCGGGACCTCAATCCCAACGGCTGCTTTTCCCGGAATCGGCGCCTCGATCCGGATATCTGCCGCTGCCAGATTTAATTTGATGTCATCTGCCAGACCTACAATCTTACTTACCTTCACACCTTGTTCCGGCTGCAGCTCATACCGCGTCACAGACGGTCCGCAGCTTGCATTTGTTACATGAACGCGAACCCCGAAATTCTGCAGGGTCTGCTCCAGTTTCTGGGCCGTGGCGCGCAACTGGGCATCCGAGTCTCCGCCGCCCTTTTTCCCTTTTGTCAGAAGATTCATTGGCGGAATCTTGTACACTTTCTTCGGCTGCTGCTCCTGCTCTTTGATACTCTGTTCTACCTGAACAGTCTCTGCTTCCACAGCTGCCGCACTCGCCTTGGTCTTCTTCCTTGTACGGACTGACTCTTCCGGAACATCCTCCTGCGTCATGTTGCCCTCTTCTGCCGGTTCCGGTTCATTCTCCCATAATGGAGTATCCACTGCGCTCGCATCCGACGCCGTGCTTTCCGGACGATTGATCACAAAATCTTCAAATGGAGACGGCAGTGGCTCTGAAAAATCCGATTCCTGTGAAACAGTCAGTTCCCGCATATCCGGATCTTTTCCTGAAGAATTCTTTTTACGCTTTTTCGCTGTTGTCTCCTTTGGCACTTCACTTTCCTGGGCCTGCAGCGTTGTTGCAAAAGAAACACCCGATACTTTATGATCACTTCTTCTGGAAGAATCATTCGGTTCTGTCTTTGCTTCTTCTGCCTGTCTTCGTTTTTCTTCTCTGTTCTTCGCACGCCGGGCAGATGCTTCTCCCTGCCGGCGCTTCATATCTGCATACGCCTTTTTGCTTCCTTTTCCAAGAGGTGCAAGCAGAGAACGTTCTGTGATCAGAATCACACAGATTACCATAAGTACAACGAGTACCACATAAGCGCCTACCACACCAATAAACGGACACAGAATCTTCACCAGACAGCCCCCTGTAAGACCGCCCGCTTTTCTGTAATCACTGGCATACTGATAATAGCTCCACAGACTTTCTTTGGCATCAAAAGGATGCATCACCAGCTGGAAAAATGCACAGATTGCAAACAATAAGGCCACACATGCTGCAATTTTTATGTAGGCGTGTGTATTGCCTTTATTCGAAATTCCAAAAGCAACCACGCCAAATAAGAGAAACGGCAGAATATATGCCATCACTCCGAAAAAACCAAAGAGTACAGAAGAGATCGCACTGCCTGCAATCCCTATGACTCCAAAATTGCTTAAAAGCATCAGCACACAGACCGCAAACATGACCAGAATCAAAATTTCACTGTTCAGGGATGTACTTGCCTGATTTTTGGATGACTTTTTTCTTGTAGTTTTCTTTTTCCTTGTTGACTTTGCAGCCATAATACTTCCCCCTTGATAATTACACATACTACATCTAGTATAACATCAATTGAAAAGTGTGTCATTAACATTTTTTCTGCCGGATCATTTCCCGCAGCTTTTTCAATGCCATGCTGATTCCTCCAACCTCATCGATCATGCCTTCTCTGACTGCATCTTCCCCTTCTAACATAGTCCCGACATCTTTTACCAACTGTGTGGAATCCAACATCAATTCTTCCAGACGTTCTTTGGTAATCTGCGAATGAGCTGCGATAAACCGGGTAATCCGATCCTGCGTCTTTTCCATATTACGATAACTCTGAATCACTCCAATAAACATCCCGGAGGATCTCACCGGATGCACGATCATTGTTCCACTCGGCACAATAAAAGAATAATCTGCGGAAACTGCAAGCGGTCCGCCGATGGAGTGGCTTCCTCCCAGAACCAGAGAGACCGTTGGTTTGCTTAAGGATGCGATCATTTCCGCGATCGCCAGCCCTGCCTCCACATCACCGCCCAGTGTATTGAGTAAAATCAAAACTCCATCCACTTCATCGTCATCCTCCACCTCTGCCAGTCTTGGAATCAAATGCTCATATTTGGTGGCTTTTGTGTTTCCGGAAACAGCCTCATGCCCTTCAATCTCTCCAATGATCGTCAGAAGCTGTATGTTCGCTTTGTGCCCGTTTCCATTCAGATTTAAGGTGCCGGTCTCTTTAATCTCTTCGTTTTTATCCAGACGTTGTCTTTGCTTCTCCTCATTTTCCATGATCTTCTACCTTCTTTTCTCTATTTTCAGGTCTGTACTTGGACAGCCGGATACTTTAGTATTCGATCAACCGCCCTTGTTTATACGGAAAATGATGATTTTTCACGCAAAAATGGTATGGATGCCTCTTGTATACATCCATACCATCTTGAATTAACGAAGTGCCTGCTCGACATCCGCAATAATATCTTCTATATTTTCAATTCCCACACTGAAACGGATCAGATCCGGCTGAACGCCTGCTTCTACCAGCTCTTTGTCATTCATCTGACGATGCGTGTGGCTGGCAGGATGAAGAACACAGCTTCTGGCATCCGCTACATGTGTCACGATCGCTACCATTTTTAATCGATCCATCATCTCAACTGCAGCGTCTCTGCCGCCTTTGAGACCGAATGTGATGACACCGCAGGTTCCGTTTGGCATATATTTCTGCGCAAGATCATAATATTTGTCTCCCGGAAGTGATGGACAGCGCACCCATGCCACCTTCTCATGATTTTTCAGATACTCTGCCACCTTAACTGCATTTTCACAGTGGCGCGGCACTCTTAAATGCAGTGTCTCCAGTCCGATGTTTAACAGAAATGCATTCTGCGGTGACTGGATAGAGCCGAGATCTCTCATCAGCTGTGCAGTTGCCTTTGTAATATACGCACCTTTGCCAAATTTTTCTGTATATACAATTCCATGATACGTCTCATCCGGAGTTGTCAGTCCCGGGAATTTTTCTTTGTGTACTTCCCAGTCAAAATTTCCGCTGTCCACGATCGCACCGCCCACACAAGCGGCATGTCCGTCCATATATTTTGTAGTAGAATGTGTCACAATATCCGCGCCCCATTCAAACGGACGGCAATTGATCGGTGTTGCAAATGTATTATCCACAATAAACGGCACCCCATGTGCATGTGCGGCATTTGCGAATTTTTCCAGATCCAGAACAACGAGGGCCGGATTGGCGATCGTCTCTCCAAATACTGCTTTTGTATTTTCCTGAAATGCTGCATCCAGCTCTTCCTGCGTACACTCAGGATCTACAAACGTAGCTTCTACACCCATTTTTTTGATCGTATGGGCATACAGATTGTAGGTACCTCCGTAAAGAGCAGATGCACAGACAATATGATCTCCCGCTTCCACGATATTCATAATCGCATAGAAATTAGCTGCCTGTCCGGATGATGTCAGCATTGCTGCCACTCCGCCTTCCAGATCACAGATTTTTGCAGCAACCGCATCATTGGTCGGATTCTGAAGTCTGGTATAAAAATAACCGGACTCCTCTAAGTCAAACAAACGCCCCATCTGTTCACTGCTTGTATATCGAAATGTTGTACTCTGATAAATAGGAAGAACTCTCGCCTCTCCATTACCCGGTTCATATCCGGATTGTATACATTTTGTCTCTGTCTTGTAATTACTCATTTTTCTCTCCTCCTACTGAATACAAATATTTCTTCTCCAGAGAACGAACCATCTTTGTGTACAATTCTCTGCATTCTTCTTGTTCGCCCGCTTCAATCAGGCGTACACACGGCTTTAAATACTTTTCCCAGATATCCGCATAAATTTCTGATGCGTCCGGACTGCGGTCAATCCGCTTTACGATTGTCGGAGCAATATTATAATACTCTTTTACAAGAATCTCTCCATCCTTTGTCCTCATCAGGTACTGATCTCTGTATTCTCTCAAAAGATTCAGTTCATAGCAGTCATCCGGCTTGTTCAGACTCTTACAGACAGCAGTTGTAATATAACAGAAAACTCCTTTTTTAAACCCATTCTCAATACTTGCAGCATCCGAGTGTCCGATTTTGCTGCCAGGCACCTTCTGATTCCATATCTCCACGATTGTCTCCGTAAATATCTTCGTCTGCGTACTCTGAATTTCCCCCATCAGCGGAACAAAAAAAGCTACCATGGCCATGTTGTGATCAATAACTGCCGCTTCTCTTTTTCGCTTGGAATCAATCTGAGAGAGCATATCCGATGCATATTCCGGAACATACCCCGCAACTTCCTGCATACATTTTTCAGATTTTTCAATCGTTTCTTTCACGCATTCCAGCAGTGTCTGATTTTCTTCTTTTAAAATTCCCATATCTGACTGATATGTTTTCTTCTGAAATCCCCGTACTTTTTCTCTGGTTTTTTCATACAAAACAATCAAATCATTCTGTAAGCTATTCTGACTCATTGGCATTCCTCTTTTTGTTGTATTTCCTTTTATACCATTGTTCAGTATAGCATATCTGATACTGCATTTCAATTTTTTTGCATAAAGAAACAGGTCTGTTGGATTTCCAGATACCGACAGACCTGTTCTTTATCCTTATTTTGCGAGAGCATAAGGCTTTCTTTTGAAAATACTTTTTGCTTTTCCGTCTACATGAGTCTCCATTTTGGAGTAAACACGAACCATATCATATTTAATCCGTTTTGCACTTCTTCTTTCTTTTACCATAGTGATCCCTCCAAACCATTGATAAACAACTTCTGATTTTATTCTAATGTATGTTTATTATGGTTTCATTATCACTATTTAAAATCTATGTAAGGTGTGCTTACTCATCCCAGTTATGGTATACGTCTTAATGGTATTCACTGATACTATTTGTGAATGACATATATTTTCACTGCTGCTTTTATTAATTGATAGTTGGTAAATTGTTCCAAATATCCAAGCAATATCTATTGATTTATCACGTTATTTTGTGGAAAGTGTACAAATATAACATAATTGATTGTTTGTTTTTATGATACAACTTTAATGGAAAGCAGTGTGACAAAAAATTGTTTTCACCTGTAAAGTAAGGGAAAAATCAACTTTTACGACAACTATTTTTATCGAAGTCTTTTGTTATCGCTTGTGAAATATTACAAATTACAGATAAAAATTGGTATATTTTGCATCTATATGCAATTATGTTGTTATCGTTGATGTATATTATACATATTGGGAACAAAAAAATCAATACTTTTCTCTTCAGACCTTGTCTGGAGATTCCTGTTTAGAGATTAATTGAAGCGAAACAATCAATAATGCTTTGCATTGATGAAATGTCGTAACACTCTAAATGGTTGTTGTTATCAAGAAGCTGTTGAATGTATTGATTCATAAATTTCACTTCTTCTATTGCATAAATATCTTTTGAAGTATCAACATAAACACGTTCCGTAAAATCATAATTACGATGCCCCATGATCTTTGCTAAAGCTTTTTGATTTTCGTTTCTTAATAATGTAGCATATGTATGCCGAAGATCATGCCAGTGATAAAGTGAAGCATCAATCCCACAAAGCGTTAAAAGTTTTTTGAATTTTTTCGGAATCGTACCACCACGACTTAGCGGATATCCGTGATCTGTTGTAAAAACAAAATCTACATCTTTTAAATAAAGCTCATCGTTTTGTTTTTTTAATTTGCATTTTTGCTCTTGGAGTATAAGCTCATCTAAAAGAAAATCAGGTAATGGGATCGTGCGATAAGCGTTCTTTGTTTTTAATGGCAAAAATTGGCGCGCTACAAGTTGAGGATCCATTCCTTGGTCATTAAACCCTCTGCCTAACTGTCGCGAAATAGTAACTGTTTTGTTTTCATAATCAATATCACTGAAACAAACAGCACGAGCCTCGCTGATACGTACGCCTGTGGCAGCAGAAAAAAGAAGAAGTAAATAGAGATCAGGATCTGTTTCCCTACATTTATGTAGAATCAGATTCAGTTCGTCTTTTGTAAAGGAACGATTTCTTTTTTTGTGCATAAGAGCATCTTCATCCTTTTTTATTTTTTTCACGTATTCTTTCGCAGAAACAGATGGATCAACAGCTATGATGTTTTTGCGGAGAGCAACTTTAAAAGCTGCACTTATTACGCGATAAGCGTTTTGTCTTATGCTGTTATAGGTGTAAGAAAGGAAAACATCAACAAGCATTTGTCGAGTAACTGCAATCATTTTGGTATTCGGATCAATAACTTTTTTACATTTTTGAATGATATTCCTGTAGCTTGTGAAAGTTTCATAACTGCATTTTATTTCGTCAATTAAGAAATAATAAAGATAGTAGTCAAAGAATTCCTGTACGGTGAATTGGTATGGAATATACGTATGATTATTCAACTGTATCAGTATTTGTTCTTTGGCTTGAAGAGCTTCTTTTTTTGTTCGGAATCCGCCGCGTTGAACATTTTTTGTTTTCCCATTTTGAAAAATAATGTTATACCGAATACAATATTTGCCGTGATCAGATGTGATGGAATCACGAAATTTCCAGTCAACAATTTCAGTATTTAGAATTTCCTGCGGGATTTCTGGCCTTTTGAATTGTTTATACATACTTAAGCCTCGCTTTCTATATACTGTTTTACCGGATCAAGTTTATCGGTGATACTTTTACGAATATTATCGTCACCTGTAATCACACCGCAATATACAGAGAATGTTATGACCGGAGAAGCATGTCCGAGAATCTTACTAATTGATTCCACAGGAAAACCTTCTTCTAATAACAGTGTTGCACAGAGATGTCTGAGTCCGTGAGCGGTAATCACAGGTAATCCGGCTTTTATGCAGATTCTTCGCAGGCATTGTGATAAGGTGGCACAATGCTTAATATTTCCATTTTCACCAATACAAATATAGTTTTCATAATTACGTGTCACTTCTGGATGGCTGTTAAAGTATTTTTTATTTTCTTCCTTTCTCTTCTTTAATTCTTCCATTACTAAGTCTGGAACTTTAATGGTTCGGTAGCTTGTTTCTGTTTTTGGGGGAAGTGGACGTATTACTTTTTCTCCCGTTTTTTCATCTACCTCGAAACTATCTTTATTGATCTGCTGCTTCACCGTGATCGTGCCATTGTCAAAATCGATTGCTGAATAATCAAGTCCAAGTACTTCGCCTGTTCTTAATCCGCAAAATAAAAACAATAAGAATTCTAAAAATATAGACGAATTATTTTTAACAGCATTAAATGATATGCTCCCTTCTAGGTAGACAAGTGAAATAATAAAAACTTGTCACTTAGGAGGGAGCCTATTTTATGTCTAAAAGAAAAGTATCTGTTGAGGATAAAATATATGCTGTAAATCTATATCTAGATGGAAAGGAAAGCCAACAGCGAATTGCCCATATGTTTGATGTAAGTCTCGCATCTGTCCAACAATGGATTAGAAACTATGAATCTATGGGCTCAAATGCATTCACATTGAAAGGGAATAAAAAATATTCCAAAGAATTGAAACAACAAGCAGTCTTAGATTATTTAGCAGGCTATGGTTCTCAAGATGATATCTGCAAAAAATATGGGATCCGTTCAAAAGGTAAGTTACAAACTTGGATAAAGAAGTATAATGGTCATGAAGAATTAAAATCTTCTGGAACAGGAGGAAACATTATCATGACCAAAGGAAGAAAAACCACTTTTGAAGAACGGGTTGAAATAGTACAGTATTGTATCGCACATGTGATCGTAATTATACCCAAACAGCAGAACTATACCAGGTGTCCTATCAACAGGCTCGCAATTATATAGTCAAATATGAAGCTGGTGGAGTGGAAGCTTTAAGAGATAACCGTGGCAAACGAAAACATCCCGATGAGATGAGTGAATTAGAAAAGCTGCGAGCTGAAGTTAAAATTTTAAAAGCAGAGAAAGAACGTGCTGAAATGGAGGCATCTTTTTTAAAAAAACTCGAAGAAATAGAGAGGAGGCGGGGCTAAGCCTGATCCGTCATGAACATATATATCAGGCAATCAAAGAAGAACACAAAGAACATAATTATCCAATTGCTGCACTTTGTAAACTTGGTAATGTTTCTAGGGCAGCTTATTATAAATGGTTACACAGAGAAATTCCTAAAAGTGAACAAAAGAATAGGTTTATTGCCGACGAGATAGAAAAGATTCATACAGACTCACCGGATAAAGGCTATCGAAGGATCAGAGATGATCTGGAACGATATCATGGTATTGATGTAAACGATAAACGTGTGCTACGCATTTGTCGTAAACTTAATATAAAATCAACTATCAAGTATTCTAACAACGGGTGCACAAGACAGGCTGCAAACCCTCAGTATATAGCTGAAAACATACTTAATCGGGAGTTCACTGCCAAAGCACCAAATGAAAAATGGCTCACTGATGTGACAGAATTCCATTATTATATTGGGATGGAAAAGCATAAAGTTTATCTAAGTGCAATACTGGATCTATATGATAGACGGATTGTTTCGTATGTTATTCGTGATAAAAACAACAATGCTTTGGTGTTTGATACGGTAGACAATGCTTTACTTAGAAATCCTGGTGCGCAGCCGTTGTTTCACAGTGACAGGGGATTCCAATATACGAACAGGCCATTTCATACAAAACTTGTAAATGCTGGAATAACACAAAGCATGTCGCGAGTTGCTAAATGTATCGACAATGGACCAATGGAAGGCTTATGGGGAATTCTGAAGAGAGAGCGATATTATGGAAAACGATTCACTGATAGATGTACTCTCGTAAAAATGATCGAAGATTATATAGATTACTACAACAATAAACGCTTGCAAAGGAATCTCGGAATTTTAACGCCAATGGAAAAACACGAAATTTACTTGCAAGCTGCATAAAAACTGCCAGCAGATAAATTTCTACTGGCAGGAAAAATTTATATTTTTTCAATTGTCTACTTGACGGGGAGCGGTTCAATTTTGCAACAGCCCCTTATTTTTGAATAATCCCCTGATAACCTGCTTTAAGGAAGAGATCAAAGCAACTATGGAATCTGCACCATTCCTCATCAGACTCTCCCAGATGTTTTCTGCACATTCCCAAACATCCCATCATTTGAACTGTCAATAAATCGGTCAATGAAGCTTCATCCAATTCCGTCTTACCACTCATTAAGTCAAGAAAATCTTGCCTTAGTGCCGCAACAGTATGCTTTACAGCTTGAAGAAACAATGCTTCCGAGAAAAAAAGCGGCTGATATTTTGGATTCTTCCGAAGAACCCAGCAAAGCCCCTTCTTTGAATTTGAATTCGATGCATTTTCTGATAGCAACGCCATATTTTTAATATCACACAATGCATCTGAAAACAATTCATCAACCACCTGCCCAATGTTACCAAAATGAGCATAAAATGTTCCTCTGCTAACACCTGCATATTTGCAAAGATCCGTTATAGTGATTTGCATGTAATCCTTTTTCGTAAGGAGTTGTAGGAATGCATCTTTAATAGAATTATGTATAAAATTGTCTTGAAATAAAATTGTTTTTTCTTCTTTCATATATTTTCAAAAACTCTGCAACATATATAATTATAGTATAATTCGACATAAAAACAAAGTATTTTTTCATATTTTAGGCTATTTTAAACAATTGGATTGGCTTTGTTCAAACACATCTGAAAGAGATTGATTTATCGATTTGTTTATGTTATGTTGGATATATAAGAAGCGTGTATATGAAAAATAGAAGGAGGTAGGTATTCTATGGGTGAAAAATTATACACAATAGGAACGGATCAACAACAGGCGTGGATGAAAAAAAATTGTTTCCCGCCTAGAGGATATGGTTACTCTGAACCAGGAACATATTCTCTTGATGCCACAGAGGTTGCAGCATACAATGTTGCGAAGTCATTTTATCAAGTATATCCGGAAGTTTGGAATATCGATTATATTGAGAAAGAAACCGGAATCAAACCAGAGGATATCAAGGATCGATTAAAAAGAATGTATGACGAGCATCTTATCATGTTCGTTATGAATCCAAATGTTGGTGTTTATGGTTGGGGACTCTATTATTGGGTAGTTAAATTAAAAGACGGTACAGATCCGAAAGTTAAAGCTGAATTTGCTAAGTGGTATCAGAATAAGGATGATATATGTACAGGATATCTTGCAGAGGGCGATTTTGATTTCTTTAATGGAAATCACATGAGAGTTCTGGACAATCTTCTAGCAGATGTTATCCAACCGTGGAAAGACAGACCTGAAGTAGAATATGTACATCTTTGCCCGATCAGAGCAGATGTCAGAGAATCATTGGTCAACCAGTGGGACGTTCCGAAAGACAGATATAGAAAATTTATTTTTGGCGAAGAACAACGGAAGAAATTCCTTAAAGTTCAAAATAAAATAGACAAAAAGGATTTTGCTATTATCGAAGCTCTTAACAGTACAAAGTCTATCGCAGATATGTTTGATTTTGACATGCTGGAGAAGTTATCCGGCTTAGATGGCAAACAAATGAAAAAAGACATTGTAATGTGTGTTGATGAACGAAAATTTATGCTTCCAATGATTTATATCAATTACCGAGCACTCGGAATGTCAATGCATATGTACCTGGTTCGTATGTTCCAAAACGTTCCAAGTTACAGGAAAGCAGAAATTGTAGATGAATTCTCACTTATGCCGGAATTCGTAGATATTCTACAATTCGGTGATTCTTTCTATGATTGTATGTTAACCGCTTATACTGAAATAAATGATGTAGAAGCAATCAGAACAATGTTGGAAGGATATGCTGAGATTGAAGAAGTAAAAGTAGCAAATTCAAAGAGACAGTTCAGCCGTTGGGTAGCCCGGCTTGATGACGATAACGGATATTGGGAAGAATGCGTTATGACGGATGACTTTTTACAGAACAGACTCGAATCCGGTTCCGTAAAATGTCGTTTCTCAACTGACTCAGAGGAGGTGAAATAATATGATCGTAAAACATCCAAGAGAATATGTTGTTGATAAACTTCAGTATGCATTAAATCCAAAAACCATTGCAGTCGTTGGAGCCAGCCGTTATTCCACAAAGGTCGGCTATAAAGTTGTTGATGGTCTTCTGACATGGGGCTACAAAGGAAAAATCTATCCTGTAAATCCGAGAGCTGATAAAGTTGCCGGCTTCACAGCCTATAAGACTGTAAAGGATATTCCTGATGAAATCGATCTTGCTTTTCTTGCTGTACCTGCACACATTGTTAAATCTGTTTTGGAAGATTGTGTTGAAAAGAAAGTTAAGATTGTTGTTATTGCCACAAGTGCATTTAAAGAAATCGGACGTGGAACACTGCAGGATGAACTCACTCAATATTGTCGTGATCATGAGCTGCCTCTGATTGGACCAAACCTTGTAGGAATGGGAAGTCCATACCTTAATTTCAACTGTGGATTTATTCCTTATCTTCCAATCAAAGGACCTGTAGCTATGATTTCTCAATCCGGAGCTAACTTACTGGCTGCACTAGGTACATCACAAAAAGATCATTTCGGTATGAGCTTTTTCGTAGGACTTGGAAATAAAGCCGACGTTGATTTCTGCGAATTTGTCTCCTACGCAGGAAGAGATGAAAATAGTAAATGTCTTGCCATCTATATTGAAGGACTTGATAGCCCTGATGCATTTATTGAGGCTTGCCGCAGTGTTGATAAACCAATTGTAACAATCAAAGTCGGCGGCTCGAAAATTGGTGAAAAAGCCGCATTTGCACACACTGCTTCTGAAAACAAAGGAACAAATGATGCATTTTATGATGATGTTTTTGAAAAAGCCGGAGCAATTCGTGCAACTACATGGCAAGAATTCCTCGATATATCTATGGCATTAGGAATGCAGCCTGCACCGAAAGGTGACAATATCGTTATGATAACCAATGGTGGTGGTTCAGGTCTGCTTAGCTGTGATCATTTCGAGCGAAGAGGATTACCAATGCATGAACTTACTGAGATTTCTCCAAGCCTTGCTGACAGAATTCGTGCATATATGCCAATGTTTGGTTCACCGCTTAATCCTGTTGATATTTCCGGAACAGCTTCACCGGTTCAGTATAAAGGTGCATTCACACAGGTAATGCGTGACCCGAATGTGCATGGAATACTTGGATCCATCTGTCCAACAGCAGTAACAGACGTTCCTGCTGTAACAGATCTGGTTATCGACATTTATGAAACATACAAGCATCTTGGAAAACCATTCATTATGGAATGCCAAGGTGGCGAAGAATGTCAGGAAGCTATCATGAAATTAAGAGATCATGGAATCCCTGCTTATCCAACTGCTGAACAAGCTGTAAATGCTATGGTTGCTCTTTACAAATATGGACAGATTAAAAACAAAAAATAGCTTATAAGCAGATATTCTGATTATGAAAGAAGTTGTACAGACGACTACTTCTCTTCTATAAAACGCTTATCAGGACCACCCGTTGGACGGGTGGTCCTGATTTTCTTTATCGAATATATCCAGCCTGGTATGCCTGTGCTTTATTGTAAGAGTACAGTTCTGCAAATGTCGCCTCTCTGTACGGTTTCAAGAAGAATATCCCCAGAATACCACAAGTAAAGAGTGATAAAATATTCCATCCGATAAAGGAAAGATCCATCACAAATGCCGCCCATTTCTGTCCATCCATCATCTGCTTGCTGATCTGGAATGCCTCCTGCATTGTTCCTTGCTGATCACTCTCCATCTTCCATGAGAAATATGGTTTCTATTGATAGCCATATCGTTCTGTATAATTTGTACAATCTTATTCCACTTTCAGCTGTATTTTCTTCGTCTCCAATCCGTCTCCGCTGATTTTCACACAAATTTCTCCTGCTTTATCGGATGCTCTCACCACCGCAAGCAGTTTTCCATAATAAGTGGTATAGCCATTTCCCACAAATGACTCTTCTGTATTAAGCCTCGCTGAGCCCAATCCCTGAAGATATCCTGCACCTTCCACCAATACAGTCAGCTTCTGATCCACATTGGATTTTATCACTCCGTTTTCTCCTGTCAGACTGATTTCCAGGAAACTCAAATCCTGCCCATTTGCATGTAATACTGATTTATCCGGCTTCACACGGATGCTTGTGTTGCCTGTGGCAGAATTCAAAATTGCACTTCCTTTTTTTGTTCCGTCTGCGGCAAAGGCAACAGCACGCAACTCTCCGGCTTCATATGGGACTTTCTTAAATTCCGACCTGTATTCCTTTACTTTTTTTGTTCCCAGCTTTCGTTTATTCAGATATAATGTAATATAATCTGCATCCGAATAAACAACAACATTTGTTTTCTTTCCTTCACAGCCTTCCCATGACCAGCTCTCCTGTGCATCCGTAACTCTCCACATGGACGCCGCCCGAAGATCCTCTGCGTGGTTCACCGGCTCTACTCCAATCACATTTTTTTCTTCCAAGCCCCAGATTGTTTTATTCCAATGCGTCTCCGGACGTTCAAATCCACAGATATCAATCACTCCTGCACCGGATAGAATCGCCAGTCCCGGATCTACGCTTTCTTTCGTAGCTTTCTTCTGGTAACGGATGCTTCCGATTCCACATTCTCCCAGATAATCCCAACCGGTCCACATAAAATCTCCAATCAGATTCGGAATACTTTTCACCAGTTCCCAATTGCGATACAAACTCTGAGGCAGGGTCTCTGAACCAACTATCACACGTTCCGGATGCATTTTGTACTCTTTTTTATACCTTGATGTTGCATAGTTATATCCCATCACATCCAGACCCGATGAAATTGCATCTGCCACTTTATCCGCACTCTTCGTTGCTGCCATGTGGTCTATCACTCCGCCCATTTTATTCATCAGAATATTATAAAATGTACTGGTCGGTACATTATCCATTCCTGCACTTCCGTTTGTGTTCTCTTTGCCGTCTTCTTTCTTACCGTACAGCCCCTTTCCTTTTGCAGCCATAGAAGCAAGCATCAGATTGATTCCGCAGGTTACAGCTCTGGAAGAATCCATGGTTTTGACATATGACGACATCTGCGCACACAATTCCTGCCCTTCTGCGATTCCCAACTCTGAAATTTCATTTCCAATGGAATACATTACGACACTCGGATGATTGTAATCCTTTCGAATCATTGCTCCGATATCTTCTTTCCACCATTTTTGAACAGTTTCTCCGCCCTGATCGTAAGGATTTTTATGTATCAGCCAATAGTCATAGATTTCATCCATCACATACATACCAAGTTCGTCACAGGCATCCAGCATTGCTTTGGAGATTGGATTATGGGCACTTCGGATTGCATTAAATCCTGCCTCTTTTAAAATACGGACTCTTCGGTATTCCGCATCCCGGAATCCACAGGCTCCCAGTACGCCGTTATCGTGATGAATACAGGCTCCGCGAAGCAATTTTTCTTTTCCGTTTACGAAAAATCCGTCTTTATTCCAGTTCAGGATACGCATTCCGAACTTCTGCTCAGCTTCGTCTGATACTTTATTTCCCTTTTGAATAATGACTTTGCATGTATAAAGTTTCGGGACCGATTCGCTCCAACATTGCGTCTCTGGAATTACAATGACAGCCTTCTCCCCTGTTTCCTGAGCAACCTTTGTCTTTCCATCCCATATTTCCACTGTAACAGTTCCTTCTCCGACAATCTCTGTCTCAACCAGAACTTTCTCCGAATTTAACGGTGTAATCCGTATACCATCCGGTTTCACATAAGATGCGCCGCCCACATGCAGCCCTACTTCACGATAAATTCCACTTCCGGAATACCATCTGCTATTCGGAATTTTTGAGTTATCTGCGATAATTTCAATTTCATTTTCCACATCTTTCTTCAAATGCGGCATCAGATTCACATAAAAATTCGAATATCCATATGGTCTGAAGTATACTTCCGTTCCGTTCACCTTTACTGTTGAATTCTGGTAAACCCCTTCACATTCCAGAAATACATTTTCCCAGCCTTCCTGTATATATAACTTCTTCGTATAATGATACGTTCCACCCGCGAAATATGCTCCGCCTGACTGTGTTGCATTGTCTTTGTCCCGTTTTTCTGAAAGCATTGCGTCATGTGGAAGATTTACTTTTTCCTGTTTCTCACCTCCCTCTTTCCAAAAATTCCAATCCTGATTAAAATCCAGTCTTTTCATTCTCTTCTCCTCTCTTTTTCACTTTTATAAGATTTTTCATCTAATCCAATAATCATTAGCAGCTTTTATGTTGTACATCCTGCATTTCTCTATTTGTTTTCATTATAACATTGTAATCCGAATCAAATATTGAAAATTTCATGTTTATGTTCCTATTGTCATGAATATATGTACATAATCATGAATCTTCTATTACCTTTCATTCTCATTCTGCTTATACTACAGATATATATAAATCATTCCAGAAAATGGAGAAATATCTATGATTTCATCTATTATCCCGCCCCCAAAAAAAATCAAATTGGAAAATGGATACACTTCTTTGTCAACACCTGTGACAGGAAAAATTGACAGTTCACTTAGCAAAGAGGCATACCGTATCCACATTACAGAGCAAACAATCATCTTGGAGGGTGACAGCCGGACAGGTCTTTTTTATGCACAGTGTACGCTCGAACAGTTAATATTACAGTACAAGGATCAACTTCCCTGTATGGAGATTGAAGATGCACCGATGAAAGAATCTCGTGCATTTCATCTGGATTGTGCAAGACATTTTATTCCTGTGGACGAGCTTAAGAAAATGATTTCTATGTGTGCACGTTTCAAGCTGAACACATTCCACTGGCATTTTTCTGACGACCAGGGCTGGCGTATTGAAAGCAAAGCATTTCCGCTTCTTCATGAAATCGGAGGGAATAAAATCGACGGTGTCGGCAGAGCATGCCTCATATGGTTTTGCCCATTGCATAAATCATAGATGAATTTTGGAAATATATTTACACGATTTGTTTAGATGAGTACGCTGAAAATAGCAATAAAAAAGCTGATGTATTATTAGACATTATCACATCAGCTTTTATAGATATTTTATTGAGTCTTGTATGCAACGCAAACGCCTCGCTTGACGATATAAATATACTCATCAACAGTATATTCTTTAAAGGATACTATGCTACACTAACAGAAGAAATCGGAATTGGCGGTTTAAAAAAAACAAACGAGAATCTTCTCCTCTAATTTACAACATGCTCATTCATGAACTTCGCACTGAGCTGGAACGACTTCACCGGGGACTTGTCCACCCAGTTCTTATGGCTTTCCAGTATCACGGCATCCACACCGCTTTTCTGTGCAATCTCCACCATCTTCGTCAGGTTCATATTACCGTATCCAAGTTCCATACTGTCCGATTTGAGAATCTGTCCTCCCGGTCCGCTCATCCTTGTTCCACGGTCGTTGATATGGTAAAGCTTCATCCGCTCTCCCAAGCGCTCCATGAGCGCAATCGTATCTACACCGGCCTCAGTCGCCCAGTAAGAGTCGAATTCGAAGTTGACATATTCCGGATTTGTCTTTTCAATCAGCACATCGTAGGCACATTTTCCTGCTCCCACTTTGCGGAATTCACAGTTGTGATTGTGATATAACAAGGAAATGCCTCCTTCTTTCAGAATTTTTCCTGCCTTATTTAGCTTCTGTGTCAATTCCAGTACCGCTGCCATATTGGAATAATCAAACCGATGCATTCCCGTAATGACAATATACTTTGTGGAAAATGTTTTTGCTTCCTCAATGATTTCCTGCGGATTTCTCAAGATGCTTCCAAGATCCTCATGAATACTGACCACCTTGAGTCCTGTGTCTGCAATTAACTTCTTCCAGTCTAATTTCGCCGTCTTTCCAATTGGCATCCCCGCAAGGCTTGTCAGAACACGAACGATCGGCGGCATCTTTTTCATCATGAATCCATTCAGCTCGATTCCGTCATATCCGGCTTCTTTCATCAGGCGGATGGTTTCCCTTGCTTTTTCCTCTGACCCCATCGCCGTTCCAATCTGAATTAACTGAATTGCCTTTACTGCCATGTTATCTTGTCTCCTCACTTATTCCATATATGCCGAACTCTTCATGATTGTATTCAGCATTCTCTTCGCACAGACCTGCAGATCTCCAAGTGTGATCGGGCAGACTACCTCGCCCTCTTTCGCGCCTACCGAAGCGATAATCTCATCCACATCCTCCTGTTTGCCCGGCATGGTCAGATCATTTCCTGCCTTGATACATCCTGCTGCACTGGAGCATCCATACTTGAATTCCATTCCCTGATTCATCTCCATACCGCCGGTTGTCCCCCAGTCTGTCATAACGATTCCGTCAAATCCCCATTCATTTCTCGTAATGGCTGTCAACAAATCTTTATTATTGGCAGAATGAATTCCGTTAATAAGATTGTAGGATGTCATAATGGACATCGGTTTTGCTTCTTTGACTGCAATCTCGAATCCCTTCAGATAAATCTCACGAGCCGCTCTCTCACTGACGTGTGCATTCGTGTGCATTCTGTTATCTTCCTGATTATTCAGTGCGAAATGTTTGATAGTTGTGCCAACTCCGGCATGCTGTTGCACACCAATCGTATCGGCGGCCGCACATTTTCCGGCAACAAGCGGATCCTCGGAATAATATTCGAAGTTACGTCCGCACAGCGGATTTCTGTGAATATTCATCCCCGGTGCCAGCCACAGTGTCACACCGAATTCTTTCATCTCTTCCCCGACAATATCTCCGCATTCTTTGATTGCATCCACATCCCATGTCTGGGCAAGCAGTGTGGCAATCGGGATTGCAGTACAGTACTGATAATAGTCAATGGCATCTTCCGGAATCTCCGGCTTTGGTGAACCGGCCATAAGTAAGTCCATTCCCGGAATTGGCGCATCACTTGTTCCCGGAATCACATTGCCTTCTGCATCTGCTTTGAAATGCTTCGACAGTCGAAGTCCTGCCGGTCCGTCCGCCAGTGCCAGATTGCGAATGTCACGATCTTCAATCATCAGGGAAGTGGTGTCTCCCGCCGCCCCCGGTACAACTGCAGATGCATTTCCGATGATTGCGGTGTCGCCGCCCATCTGCCCTCTTGAGGTACCGACGCATAATTCTGCCATCTCCGGAATGGACAGCTGACCAACCAGATCATCTAAGGTCGCCTGCCCTGACATGACATCCTGCATCGTAATCTTTTTCTTTGAAGTGTTTGCAGCAATCTCTGCATTCGTATCCTCATATGTCGCAGTTTTCGTTTCGATATCAGAGGAAGCGATGTAGAGTTTACAAGCCTGTTCTTTTTCAGCCTCTTCCTCTGCATAACCATAAGGTGTCACATCTGCTGATGATAACTCATTCATTTCACAGTCTAATGTAAGGCGATTTGACAGAACTTCGGTCACAGCCGCTTGATCCAGCACAACTGCGGCTGTAACCTTCGTTGCTCTGGAATTCACACCAACTCTGACATAATAGGTTCCCGCTTCCAATACATAAGAAGCTCTCTGTGCATCATAAGATGCCATGCATTCCACCGGATAAGTGATAATAAGCTCTTCACTCTCGCCCGGAGCCAGTTCCTTTGTCTTCGCATAGGCTGCCAGTTCCTGATACGGCTTTTCCAATTTGCCTGCCGGAGCGGAATAGTATACCTGCACCACTTCTTTTCCGCTGTATGTAGCACCGGTATTTGTCACACGTACCTTTACGGAAATTTGTTTCGCATCTGCAGTCACTTCTTCTGTCTTTACGTCAAATGTTGTATAGGATTTTCCATAGCCAAACGGATAAGCCGGAGTCACATCAAAGGTATCAAAATAGCGATATCCGACATAGATTCCCTCTTCATAATATTCATCATGGATATCTCCGTTCATATGGCTAAACGTCTTCGCATTCGGATAATCCTCATAGTTCTCTGCCCATGTTGTTGTCAGATGACCGCTCGGTGTCACTTTACCTGTCAGCACATCTGCCAGTGCATATCCTCCGATATTGCCCGCCTGACTCATCAGCAGGATTGCACCGATGCCTTCCTGTGCACGTAAGAATTTTGTATCAATGACGCCGCCTACATTCAGCACAACAATCAGATTCCCGTAGGCGTTGGCAAGATTTACAATTGCAGTTTTTTCTGTATCACTCAGCTCATAATCTCCTGCCCCCGGAGTTCTGTCTTTTCCCTCTCCGGAATTACGGGAGAGCACGTAGATGGCAAGGTCTGCTTTCATCGCATCGATTTCTTCCTGACTCACTCCGGAAATTGCCGGCTCCACAAATGGCTCTGTTAAGATTTTCATCACAGCAGCCATTCCTTTTACCGCCATCTCCTGCTGGAGTTCTCCAAAATATCCCCTTCTGGCAGTCTCTACCTGTGTATCATATGTATCCATCCATGCTTTTGTTGTCAGTTCAAATCCTGCATCTTCCAATCCCTGTTCCACGTTCACCACAAAGCGGCTGTTGACATCTCCCGAACCAGTTCCGCCTTTGATGGTTCTTCTTGCACCGTTACCGAACAATGCAATTGTTTTGACGGATTTGTCAATCGGAAGTGCTCCCATGTTTTCCAATAATACCATTCCCTGAGACGCCACCTTTCTGGCACGTTCCATGTTTCTCTTTTCACGGGAACTGATTTCTGAATTTCTTGCTGCAAATAATTTTGGCATCGTGTGACCCTCCTTTTTATAATTTCTTCACAGTACCTTCTGTGATTCCACTCTCATTGAAAGCATCCACTCTCACCCAGTAGTCCTGTCCTTTAACAAGCGCTCCTACCTTTTTGGTATTTCCGAATACCATATAGCTGTGGTACAGTTTTTCCGGTGCATGTCCCCAGAGGATGTTGTAACCCATCGCACCATTTTCTTTGATGGACACGTTCATATCCACATCACCTTCGCGTACTGCCTCGAATTCTGGCACTTCTGGTTTCGCACCTTCCCCGATACCGAATACACGTAATCCTGAGATACATGGTTTTTGATCATACGGGATCTCAAAAATCGTCAGCTTCACATAACGAATCTGTTTTCCCTCTTCCATCACAACCAGATCATGTGGTAAATCTGTCTCTGCCTGTGATTTATCTTCCAACACTTCGTAATGCTCGCCATCCACAGAGCCTTCCAGAATCCATCTCGTCACATGATCCTGCTCTTCGATATATCTTGGCTGTGTCTGTGTTCCTTTAATTTCCCCTGGAACCGGAATGTCAATCTTATCATCTGCAAAGTTGATCTGCACGGCACGCACATCATAGTTTTTTCCAAGGTCAATCTGTAGCCATTCTCCCGGCTTCTCAGATGCTGCTCTCCACCATGTCTGTACATTCTCATCGGCAGCTTTTTCCGGCCCTTTTCCTTCTTCACTAGAAGATGCCATCATCTCTTTTCCGTAGCTTAAGAGATACCACTTTGGATTCTCCCATGGATCCTGCTTCTCGCCTGTCACTTCCATCGGCCAGTCACCATAACGCTGGTTGCAGAATAACTCTCCGTCTGCATCCCTTCCTGCCTGCCAGAGCCCGACGCTCGAACTGCTGGTTCACACTGATTCGCATGGTCGAGGTATGCCACAGATTTCCCGCTGTATCCTCCATCGTTGAACCATGTCCTGCACCTGGGAGAAATCCGCCCGGCTTATAGGAGAATGGATTGTTCTTCGCCAATGTAAATGGCCCGAGCGGGCTGTCACCGATATAGACACCGTCCGCATAGACATTATACTGCGCCCCCGGACATGCATACTGTAAGTAATATTTTCCGTCCCACTTATCCATCCATGCACCCTCAATGTATGGTTTCTGACTGAGCATGCCTTTAATCAACGGAACGAGTTCTTTCGGAAGCTGCTCCTCTGTCTGATGATTCATTTTCAAAAATCCTTGAAAACGGATCTCAATCTCTTCATCTGAAAGTGGCCACTGACAGTGATCCTCTCCCGCACGCTCGTACCCTTTGGCAAATGCATCTCCCTCAATCATCACCTGGCGTTCGCCGAGTGGCAGCATGGTTTTCGGATCCATCTCCACGCCCCAGAGCGGTGTTGTATTGGAACATCCCCAGTAGAAATACACTCTTTTGTCATCATCCACAAACAGGTTCGGATCCCAGAAATCAAAGGTTCCCGGAATCTCTTCATACTCTCCGTTTAGGATGTCTTTCGTGCGGTAGAAGTTACATACCTCTCCGCGTTTTGATGCGCTGAAGTACACATACTCGCCCATCACACGCACATCCGGTGCGTAATCATACAGCGGAAGGTTCTCCGGCAGACGATGATTCTCCCAGTGAGCCAGATCTTCTGACACCCAGACACTTAAGTTCATCGATGCGAAAATATAATACTTTCCTTTGAAATAAATCATGGACGGGTCTGCCGCCTCGCGGGCAACCTTCAACGCCCCCTCTCTTGGATCCATGTTAAACTGATAGCGGTAATTGATATTTACCGGATTACAAAAATACTTCATAATTGCCTCCTGACTTTTCACTTTTTTAACTTTTCATTCATACCCCAAGTATAAAAGAATTCCTTTTATACTGTGATAATTAATTCGTGTTTTTGTTATAATTTTTGATATTATATAATTGTCTTTTATCATTTTATACAGATGGAGAAATGTCACTCATATCTGCAATAATATGTTGCAAAAGATTCTGCTCTACTATAGAAGCCTCCTCTTTGCTTTTGGCTCTGACTGAAATATAAAGCTTTAGCTTTGGTTCTGTCCCTGATGGACGTATCACCACAGAACAACCATCCTCTAATACAAATTTGAGTACATCTGATTTCGGTAACCCCTCCAGCCCGTTTGCATAATCCAGACACTGTATCACTTCTTTTTCTCCGATTGTATGCACATTGACGCGGTACTTGCGCATAATTCTCTGCATCTTCTCATATCCCGCTATTCCTTCAAACGTGAAAGTATGTAGCGAGTTTAACTGAAACCCATAGATCTGATAGAGTTCATTTAATCTATCCATAAGTGTGATTCCACGGTTTTTGTAAAAAGCAGCCATTTCACAGATAAGAAATGCTCCGTTTACAGCATCCTTTTCTCTGACGTAAGAACCACTTAAATATCCACAGCTTTCCTCAAATGCAAAAATGAATGAATCTTTATTTCCTGCTTTTTCTAATGTTCCAATATATTCCCCGATATACTTAAATCCCGTCAGAACATTGATGGTTTTCACTCCATAATGTTCTGCAATCCGTTCTGCAAGCTCCGTCGTAACAATGGACTTCACCATAACAGCATCAGTGGGCATCGTTCCATTTGCCACTCTGCATAAACAAATGTAGTCCAAAAGCAGCACTCCTGTTTCGTTTCCGGACAAAAGTATATACTTGCCTTCCGAATCTTTAACGGCAATTCCCACGCGATCACAATCGGGATCCGTGGCAAGAAATATCTCTGCATTCTGCTTTTCTGCGTATTGAAGCCCGAGTGCCATTGCCTCTTTCACTTCCGGATTCGGATATGGACATGTTGGAAAATGTCCATCTGGTTCTTCCTGTTCTTTTACAACTTCAATATTGATATAACCAGATTCCTTTAAGGTACGCAATACGGGTTTCAATCCCGTTCCATTCAGCGGAGAATAGACAATTTTTATATTCTGATTCACATGCTTATCTGACGAAATCATCGTCTGACTTTTGACCTGTTCAATATATCTAGTGCTGATTTCTTCCGAAATGTAAGAAACCAGACCTGCCTCAACAGCCTCTTCAAAATCCATTTGTTTTACATCGGTAAACAGATCCACCTGTTCCATTTCAAATAGAATCAATTTTGCTGTCTCTGTCGTAATCTGACAACCATCTGCGTCATACACTTTGTAACCATTGTATTTCGCAGGATTATGCGATGCAGTAATCATAACTCCTGCTGCACATTCTAGCTCCCGTACTGCATATGACAGACATGGGGTTGGCATTAACTGACTATACATTTCTACCTGAATTCCATTTGCTGCATATACTTCTGCTGCTGTTCTTGCAAATGCATCAGATTTGATTCTGGAATCGTAGCTGATAGCGATTTTTCTTTCTTGTTCCGGATACTTCTTCTTTATATAATTTGCGATTCCCTGAGATGCTTTCCTCACCGTATAGATATTCATTCGATTGGTTCCTACACCGATTATACCTCGTAGTCCTCCCGTTCCAAATGCAAGATTCTTATAGAATGCATCTATTATGTGTTCAGGATCTTCTGCCATATCTTTTAATTCTTTTACAATCTCCTCATCCACTATACTTTTTAACCATAACTGATATTCTGCATACGCTTTCACTTTCTATCCCTCACCTTCTCACTCATCCGTATTCTCTATTTTGTCTCCATATTCGTCTCTTTGCAAATGTAGATTGGCCGTTCTTTTGTCTCCAGATATGTTTTCGACAGATACATTCCCAGTATACCGATACAGAATAATTGAATTCCACCAAGCATCAAAATGATGCAGGTCATAGATGGCCATCCTGCAACGGGATCTCCAAAACACAACGTTTTGACTAAAATAACAAGTAAGAACACCAGTGCAATGCAGCAGATGAATAGCCCAAGTATCGAAGCAATTGCCAGCGGAGCGACCGAAAATCCAATCACTCCTTCAATGCTGTATAAGAACAGTTTCCAGAATGACCATTTCGTTTCTCCAGCCCTTCGTTCTACGTTTTCAAACTCCAGCCATTTTGTCTGAAATCCAATCCAGCCAAAGATTCCTTTCGAAAAACGGTTGTATTCCTTCATCTGCAATACGGCCTCCTTAAACTGCCTTGTCATCAGGCGATAATCGCGGGCACCGTCCACAATGTCGAGATTGGAGATGCGGTTAATCAGTTTATAAAAACAGTGGGCAAAAAAAGAACGAATTGGCGGTTCTCCCTTTCTTGTCACACGTCTTGTAGCAACCGAATCATACCCATTTTTTATCTCCTTCATCATCTGCGGAAGCAATGCCGGCGGATCCTGAAGATCCGCATCCAGCACCGCTATATAATCCCCGGAGGCATATTCAAAACCGGCATAAATTGCCGCCTCTTTTCCAAAGTTCCGTGAGAGGGAAACATATTTTACGCACGAATCCATTTCCGCTAATCTCTTCATGACACGAAGCGTATCATCACGTGATCCGTCATTTATTAAAATCAATTCTATCTCATATTCCTCAAGCTGACCTGTCACATTCTTAAATTCTCTATAAAAATACGGCAAAGCCTCCTCTTCATTGTGGCAAGGAACAACAAGCGAGATTTCTTCTTTCTCCATAGTCCTTTTTATTTCCTCCGTTTTTTTCTTCAGCCTTCGTTTGCTACGCTCGCACGTCCAGAAATGTCGCTTTACCGTGAATTCGCATCTCTATCGAATTCGCAGGCACAAAAATACAGTCGCCCTGAAAGAACTCCAGCACTTCCCCATCGAAATGGATGGAACCGCATCCATTCACACACAGTAGTACACGGAAAGATGTGCCATCAGAAGCATAGGACACCATCCTTCTGTTCCGTTCTGTATTAATTAGTACACGGTGAACCTCAAAATACTTACATCTTGTGAGTAGTTCCGATGCACATCCGTTTCGGTACTTCAATACTCGCATCGGCTGGACCGGTCTTTTGCTTGCTTTTCTGTTTGCGACATCCAATGCTTTTTCAATTTGAAGCGTTCTCTTCTTTCCATCTTTATCAATCCTGTCATAATCATACATACGATAGGTCAGATTAGAATTCTCCTGAATCTCTACTAACAATGCTCCTGCCCCAATTGCATGGATTGTACCTGTCTCCACGAAAAAGAGATCATCCTTTTTGACAGGAATTTTTTGGAGATGCTGATCCAACGTACCGTCCTGAATACTCTGACGCAGCTCTTCTTTCTCAATATCATGAGACAATCCATACATGAGCTTTGCATCTTTGGATGCATCTAAAACATACCACAACTCCGACTTCCCCAAAGCCCCATGTTCCTTTTTTGCCGCATATTCATCGGTTGGATGAACCTGTACCGACAGATTCTCCTTCGCGTCAATCAGTTTAATTAAAATCGGCAGTTCTTCTTTTGTCCGTGGATGAGTTCCCATACATTCCGGATACCGCCTGATATAGTCTGAGAGATATTTCCCTTTCTCCTCACCGCTTGCGACCTTACTCTGACCATCCGGATGAGTTGAACACTCCCAGGTCTCTGCTAACGGAAACTGTGGCATATTTTTAGAAAACTCTTCATTGAGTCGGTTTCCTCCCCAGAGATAATCCTTCCCTGCCGGTTGCAGAAGAAATGGCTTTCCAGAGTTCTTCATTCCCCGGACATTACTCCAACGAGAACTTTTGCTTATCATGCACATGAATCTCCTTTCCAAGCTGCACTTCCACCAATTTCAATTCGGTTTTCGCAATAATCGTATGTCTGCATTCTGCTTCCATCGTAATTACATCTCCTACTGTCACTTGCTGCTCCATACCGTCAACAATGGTCTTTCCGCATCCGGCTGTGATGATCCACACCTCATTACGGTATTTATGACTATGATAATTCATCTGCTGCCCCGGTTTAAGTGTTACCTTTATGGTCATACTGTCTTTTTCCACATCTAGTACACGATACTTTCCCCATGATTTTTCCGCAAACATAATCGGCTGTGAGATGTTGTCCACATACGTTTTCATCTCAGTCGAACGCTCTTTATCCGCTACCAGAATTCCTTCCGGGCTTGCCGATACAACCACATTATCCATACCGACACACAGAATCGGAATATTCATTTCATTGATAATATGAACGTTTTCGCACCCGTCCGCAATGATTCCTTTACCAATCACCTGCTCGTCCATCGCCTCTGTCAATGTATTCCATGTACCCAAGTCCTTCCACTGACCGTTAAAACGCATCACTGAGATATCCTTTTCCTGTTCTAAAACTGCATAGTCAAAACTGGTTTTCTCAAGCGTTCCGTAGTTTGCATATATATCTGCATAATTTGCATAACCAATGTGTTCTTTTATAATCGAAAGAATATACCCCATTTTAAAAGCAAATACGCCGCCATTCCACAGTGCTCCCTGCTCCAGATATTCTATCGCCGTCTCCTTGTCCGGCTTTTCTTTGAAATACTTCACCCGACTGATTGCATTTTTATTTTCTGGAATGATGTAGCCGAATTTCTCACTCGGACCTTTCGGCTCCATCCCCATCAGAACAATGCGTGCCAAGTCCTTCTCCACCAGATCACTCAATGTCTGAATTGCCTGAAAATAGTCTTCCTCCACATAAGGATCCACCGGACAGACCACAACAGGCTCATCTAATCCAACTTTTTTCACATCATGGAGATATGCCATTGCCAACGCAATTGCGGGGAATGTATCCTTCCGCTCCGGCTCAATCGAGATTCCAATTTCAGAATCAAGCTGATTGTGTAAGACTGATACCTGTGCTTTCGATGTTGCAATGGTAACATTCGCATCTAGATTTATCTGTTTGATCTGACGATACACTCTCTGCACCATGGATTCATAGCCGTGATCCGGTGTTTTAAAAATCTCAATAAACTGCTTGGAACGCACATCATTGGAAAGCGGCCACAGACGCTTTCCGGAACCGCCCGATAATAGAACAATATTCATGAAATCACTCCTTGTTTGTATCCGAATTTCTTTTTCTATGGTTATTCTATTACGAATCATTATTCAAAGCGTTCACATATTCACTATCATGTTCTATTTTTCTATCGTACTTTTTTCTTTTATGGATTTTTTCAACATTTTCTCTACTTTTCAAACACTATTTTTGTTATAATAGAGTATACTTGTGACACAATGAATTGGAGGTCACATGTATGACAGATTACTATTTTATTTTACCTGAGCATTTCGACCTCACAGCCCTCAAGAATTGCGTCAAGAGCTGTGAGAATGAGGTTTATTTTGAAACAACAGACGGGGATAATATTGCCCTAAAATCAGTACTTGGTCAATATCTGTTTCTGACGATTGTCCAGAATTTTGACTCCTTATCCGATGCACAGATTCACTGCATCGGAAAAGCCGACAAGGCTCGGTTGGAACACATTTTAATTCTCAGGGAATAACCACTCGGAGGCATGTATGAGCACAAAAGAAAATCTTACATTTTTTCAGGAAGTGATTTTTAATACATATGAATTATCCTATTGGAACTATGATGCTGATTTTCAGTTAATTGACACGAACTCCACTTTTCCGGATGTAATTGGAGGAGTCGGTTTTTCCGGTCACTTGAGAAAACATCTGGATTCCGGAAAGCGTACTCCAATTATACTTGAGACCAATCTTGGATTGGTGTGGATTGCGGGATTTCAGTTTGAAGGCGATGTACTGAAGGGGGTTAGCTTATTCGGCTCCGCCTTCACCGGTCGCGATACTGCCGTACTTCTTCTGAAAAAGCTGGACGGCTACGAATTATCCGTCAAATTTCGTTCCATCATTACGAAATCCCTTCGTGAGATGCCTGTTCTTGCTATAAATACACTTACTCGACTAGCAACTATGCTGCACTACACATTGAATCGGGAAAAAATCATTCCTTTGGATGTCATTTATTCTCTGCCGGAAGGCAATGAAGAGCCAAAATCCATTGACATACTTCCCAATGAACATAACGGAATCTGGCTTCATGAGCAGCAGATGTGTAAAATGTTCGCCGAAGGCAACCCAAATTATATCAGTGCTTTAGAGCGTTCCGCCGCCTTAAGCAGCGGTCTGCAGGTTGAACTCGGAGATTCGCTCCGAAAGCATAAAAATAATGCACTGGTTCTCCTCACCCTCTGCTCCAGATCCTGTATTACCGGTGGCTTAAATCCTTCCGTTGCATATGATCTGAATGACTATTATGCACAGGCTCTCGAAGAATGTAAAACACTGGGTGAAATTTCAAACCTAACCAGCGAGATGGTAAAAGAATATGTCCGTCAGGTTCAGCTAACTAAGAAGTCTGCTGCAGTGTCTCCTGCTATTCAGAGCATCTGTTATTACATCCAGCAGCATTTAGCAGAACCACTCTCCATTGGCGAGCTCGCCAAACGTGTGGGATATACGGAGTATTACTTTTCTCATAAGTTCAAGAAAGAAACTGGAGTCAGTGTGAATGAATACATCTCCAATGAAAAGATTAACAAAGCAAAACTTTTACTATCCGGAACCAACGAGAATATTCAAGATATCAGTGACTCACTGGCATATAGTAACCGCAGTTATTTCTACTCCTGTTTCCAAAAAAAAGTAGGACTCTCACCTACGGAATATCGAAAACAATACGGCAAACTCTAGCAAAAGAAAAACGATTCCAAAGCTGTCAGATAGATTTTCTGACAACCGTGGAATCGTTTTCTTTTTGGAATAATCCCCCGGTTTACCACCAATGAAGAAATCCTTCATTGATTTTTCCCGCAATCACAGCCGTTACATGACAGATACTCACATCACAGAATGGCTGTAGGATAAACGGATAAATGAACAATAGTACTGCAATCCCTTTGTGATTTCGAAAGCGATTCTTCAGACATTCCATTTGATTTACAAAAATTTCATCTCGCATTCCGTACAGTGTCAAAAACACAATCAGATAGTAGGACACAATTGCGAACATCCACCTTCCGAAGTCCACCTTCAAAAGTAAGTCAGGTAAGATGGTAAGCACCCCCATGGAAATGGAGATATATTTTAATTTGGAGAGTCTGCCCTTTGCTTTCTGAATCATTCCTTTCAAGAATCCGACAAGGAGCACAATATAAGGAGAAATCAGCAATGCGAAGATTGGAAACTGCACTGCGTTCTGCAGATGAAACGGTATCTCTCTTTTTGTAAGGTCAATTCCAAGTATCTCCTTGTCAATCACATCTGTATGTATGGTTTTCCCATCTCTGCTGACTGCTTTTGCAAGTTCCACCACTTCCTCATACGCATACGTTCCATTTGCATGAGAAAAGAGCTCAAACCACAAAAACAAAACAGATGCAACAACAAACGCTGTAATCAAAATACACAGATACTTTCGCTGCTTTTTCCCCTGGCAATCGCAACATTTCACAAACAGTAGTACAAGCAGAATATTAAAGAGCATAAACACATATCCCTGATGTACCATGGTTGCGAGTGCCACGAATGGTATAATCAGCCATTCTGCCCGCTCTTTCAATATCAAAATCACACCTGCCAGACTCAACATCTGAAGATAGATATCCAGTCGTCCGAAATTATATTTTGTAACAAAAAACGGAACGGCAAACATCATATAGAAGATACATAGTAATTGAACGGTATTCTGGTTCTGTACACCGCTTTCACTGATACACAGCGCAAAGAAATATAGCAATAGAGCAAAGAATATCCCTGTGACAATCCCGGTAAAAATCATCACTGAATCGTATGTATACAGATTCACCGGAAGCAGTGCATCCAATATCTGATAGACACTTCCGATCAGTCCTCTTGAAACAAATCCGTACTTGTAAGAAAAAGCCAGCATCGTCGAATTAATCGCATTGACCTGTTCTCCGTAAAACCGTATCGCTAGAATAATCACAAATACGATACATGCCGGCATAAACATGTTCGGGGTATCTTTTTTTTGATTCATCTTCTCCCTCCTCGTTCTTGAATGAAACTGTGAGGTTTCTCACAGTTTCATTCTAAATCCCGTGTTACCACATCACGGATGAAAAATTTGCTGTGCAAGCCAGTGAACCGGTCCTGAGATAATCACATCGTAGAACGGTGTCAGAAAGACCGGATAGACCAGAAGCACCAGTGGAACACTCGTCCGCTCTTTAATTGCACATTTCGTGTTCTCCAGCTGTACACCGATTCGAATATCCCCCATCGCAAAGAGCACCATGACAACAAGAATATAATAGAAGAATGTAGAGAACATATATCTTCCGTAATCCACCTTCAGAATCATCTGAGGAAGAATGGTACCTGCCCCCACAAAGATTATCAGATACATCAGTCGATTCCAACTCTCAGTAGTTCGAAACAGCCGGATAAAAAAGTGCAGACCAATCACGATATACGGTGCGAACAGCAGCAGAAATACCGGGAAATCTTCATAATTGTAGATGTGATATTTCATTTCATCCTGAAACACATCTTCTCCCAGGATTTCGTGCCGCACAATGGTTTCATTATAGCTTTCCCCATCCTCTGACAACAGTTTGGCATTCGTTGTAATCTCATCCGCAATCTCCGTTCCGTTGACATGACTGAAAAATTCAAAATAGCAGAAGAATGCGGAAATAAGGACAAGGAAACCTATAAACAGCGCAATATATTTTTTGCGTTTCTCTTTTCTTGTAATCGCTTTATAAAGCAGCAATACAAGAATGATATTCGCATTGATAAACACAAAGCCCTGATGGATACAGATGCAGATTAGACCGATTGGCAGAATCACCCACTCCCACTTTTCTTTTAAAATGCAGAGAACTCCAATTAGTACCAGGATATACAGATAGACATCTAATCGTCCAAACATTTCCTCGCTTAAAAACATCGGATATGCGAACACCGCAAGAAAACAGATTAAGTATCGCATCATCGGTTTCTGCCGATGTCCGCACATGCGGTAACACGTTACAAAAAGCAGAAATACCACTAATTCATATAGAATTGATACACCGATATGGAACAGATACACCGAACGGTAATTCATCAGCGACATCGGAGTTATCTTATCCAGCAGTTCCCACATCGTACCGAGCAGTCCTCTGGAAATGAATCCATAACGATAAGATAACGCAAAAAGTGTCGTATTATAGAATTCCATTGTGCGTTCAAAATAACGAAACCAGCAAAAACACATCCACGCAAACAATGCGAAAAAGAAAGAACCATCTTCACTTTTCCATAACTTTCGAATCATATGTAACCTCGTAACCTCCTACCAGATATGCCAGAATGCTTCGTTTAATGGGTTCGTAATATTTCGAAGAAGTTGGCAGATATGTACATCGTAAAACGGGTTGAACAACGCTGGATAAATGAGCAGCATCATAAACCAGGAATATTTAGCCTTTACTTCCTCCATCAACAGGTGCAACTGACAAATTAGATGCTCATCACCTCTTGCAATGAGCGTAAATAGTACGATTGTAAAATACATAAGAACAGCAAAAATCCATCTTCCATAATCGATTTTCAAGATGAAATCTGGAATGATTGTCACTGCCCCCACAATCAATAACCAATACTTATATTTTGATTTTTTATCTTCTGCTCCCCGAATCACACGCTTCATAAAACGAATCCCAAGAACAATGTACGGCGACATGAACAGCAGGTAAATCGGCAATTCAATAAAATTACTGATGTGCTGCGCCCATTCGGTTTCGAACAGATCCACTCCTAGAATTTCATGAGCAATCAAAGTCTCGTGATACTTTCCTTTTCTCGACAGCTTGGATGCCATCTCAACAATTGAGGCATGAATCTCTGTACCTCCTCCATGGCTAAAGAACTCGAAGTAGAGGAAAAGCCCCGATACCACAAGAAAGCTCGCTGCTAATATGCACACATAATATTTTCGCTTTTTCCCCTCTGTCTCTAAAATTCTGCATGACAGCAGTACGAGAAGAATGTTAAAGAACATAAATACATATCCCTGATGAATCATCGTACAGACTGCTGTCAGAGGAACAATCGAGTATTCCGCCTTCTCATATATCAGAAAAAAGACACAAATAAATGTTAGAAGCAACATATATACATCCGGTCTTCCCAAATTACGCTTTGAGAAGAACATCGATACCACAGAAATTGTAAGAAATAAAAAACAATACTGTAGATTTGTAAGATATTTTTCCTTACAGCGTTTCATACAAACCCATAGATATGTATAGTACAGACCGATAAACACGGATGTTGCCATCACCGTTACCTGCAGCACCCACTTATACTTCATCAGATTCCATGGCAGAAGCTGATCCAGACATCGATACATTGTCCCAAGAAACCCTCTGGAAATAAAGCCATACTGGTATGTGAAAGCAAGAATCGTCGTATTGTAAGATTCCATTCGTTCCAGATAGTTTTTCAAAAAAATAGCAAATCCGAAGATCGTCAGAACCATCATAAAACGAACCATCGACCGCCATTTTTCACTCTGCATTTTTTGTTTCATTTCGTTCATTTCCTACCCTCTCAAAAGTATCGGTTCTCTTTTTTACACATTGACTCTGCCCCCACTGATATATCTTTTGGAACAAAAGCGCTACCAGATAACACGCTGCCAGATAAATCATCATCCATCCGCAGAATGCCTCCCTGCTATAGTAAGAAAAATCATTCCAGCATTTTCCAAAATACCAAAATACCCCCATCACTGTATCGTGAAGCAGAAACACATACATGGTTGTGTCAGCAAGTACCGTAATCCATAGTCTTGGTTGAATTTGAATTTCTCGAACTGCAAAAAACAACACAATTCCAAGTATGGCCGCTGGCAAACTGTAACGTCCCATCAATCTCTTTGTAAGCTCCATTCCCACTTCAACCGGAAAGATACTCTGTGGAATTCTTGCTTCGATACAGAGCAGTGTCATACACAGATACAGCACCGCACTGAACAGGAATAATTTCGAAGTTGTCACTTTTATACCAAACCTTTTTTTTCCTGGCTGTTTTCGCAGTAACCCCATCGCAAAATATACCCATGAAAAAGCAATCAAATCACAAGCGAACCTCGTTTGGTTGACGACTCCTGCCATAACAAAAGCCACGGTCAGCCCAAAGACAATCGTATAAAGATCACCTTTTTTTGCATGATTCAAAATATACTGGAAGATAGGCGCCAACCACAGAAGTGCCAGATACCCCCAGGCATACCACCAGGCTCCCTTCATCAGAAACAGCTCCACAAAGTATTTTGTATTATGAAAACCAAACAATCCTCTTAGTACTGTGAACCGTACAACATAAAGTACAGCAAGAAGTATCGTAAAATTCAGAATGCGTTTGATATGCTTCTGATTCCACGTTACATTTTTCTCCTGCAGATAATATGCGCTGATTGCCATAAATGCATAGTCTGCCGGAATGGCACCGCTTGCGAATACAATTCCAAGAATTGTATTCGCATGATAATCCACATAAATGACGCCATTATACAGCATCAGATGATAGATGGGAATCGTACACATCAGAAAAATACGCAGCAATTCGATACTGGCATCTCGCTTTTCTTTCAATCACTTATCCCCTCAGTTCCTGCCTTACCAATTCCATATCGTGTTCTACCATCCGTCGGATTAGTTCGTCATAGCTTGTCTTTCTTGGATTCCATCCAAGTTTCTCTTTCGCTTTCTGTGGATTACCACATAAATTCACTACATCTGTCGGACGATAAAATACAGGATTGACTGCCACGACTACGTTACCGTTCTTCTTATTCACACCTTGTTCCTGCAGACCGCTACCTCTCCATTCCAGCTCAATTCCGGCATATGCGAAAGCACGCTCGGCAAAACCTCGTACCGTATGCTGTTCTCCGGTTGCAATCACATAATCATCCGGCTCATCCTGCTGAAGCACCAGCCACATACATTCCACATAGTCCTTTGCATAGCCCCAGTCTCTCTTGCTGTCAAGATTTCCCAGATATAGCGTGTCCTGCAAACCGTTTGCGATGCGTGCTGCTGCCAGTGTAATCTTTCTTGTAACGAAATTCTCTCCTCTTCGTTCAGATTCATGATTAAATAAAATTCCGTTTGCCGCATAGATACCGTATGCTTCGCGATACTGACGTACTGTCCAGTAACCAAACTGTTTCGCTACTGCATAAGGACTGTATGGATGAAATGGCGTGTTCTCATCCTGAGGCATTGCCTCCACCTTTCCATACAACTCCGAGGTCGATGCCTGATATACACGGCATGTTTTATCGAGTCCAAGTGTATGTACAATATCTAAAATGCGGAGCACTCCCATTGCATCCACGTCACAAGAATACAATGGTGACTCAAAACTGCTCTGTACATGGGACTGTGCTGCCAGATTGTAGATTTCGTCCGGATCTATCGCACGGATAATCTGTAATAATCCGCATGCATCTGTCATATCACCTTCATGTAGCGTAATCTCTTTTGACTGAATCAACTCTTTTATCCGTGAAGTATTTTCCACAGAAGAACGGCGGACAAGTCCATGCACCTCATATCCCTTCTGTAACAAAAATTCTGCCAGATAACTGCCGTCCTGTCCGGTAATTCCTGTGATAAATGCTTTTTTCCTCATTGCATTCTTCCTCCTCATCTTATACCCAAAAGATAACATAAATTGACTTCTTACGTGTTTCATAATTCATTCTCATGTTAGATTATTTGACTTTTTTATTTTCACAAATTTACAACATAACCATGATAACATGATAGAAATGAGAATATGCCCCAGCCAAACCCACTTATTTTCAAAATCGAGCGAAAGACGGAATTGCTGATTTGCGAGTGCAATCCCTGTATCAATCGGAACATTACACAGATAGATTGGCAATGACAACTTTCCCAGCCACTGCAGAATCGGGTGACCTAAAATCGTCTGGCTGATTTTGTCGTATATTGCCAGATACACGATTGCAGGATAGATGACGCAGACCATCAGAAGCATAAAATCAATTGTAGTAGTCGCACATACAAACAGTGTCACCCCCATCACCCATGCCACTGGAATCACAATTCGCTTTTTCCATTTCTCCGGAACCTTCTCCAGACAGACATACATCAAAACACCAAGAAAGTAACTTGTGTAACCTCTGCCATTTACCTGATAAAGAAATGGCAATGATAACGGATGAAGCATCAGAATGATTCCAACCGTCACAAACAACACATACACAATCTTACGTGTCCGTTCATTTCCAATCATACGAATCAAAAGGAAATGAATCAGATAACATAAAAACAAAACACTGAGAAACCAGCTTGGTCCATTAACGGCATAGCTGTCTCCCTCACTAAACCACCCACTCTGCACACCAAGCAGATTCATAAGCAGTGCACGGACAGAATAACGAAGTACGCCGTTTCCATCACTGCCATGAAGCGGATAATTGCCGAGCAAAATGAGACCTACCCGCTCTAATATAAAATTGATACAGACAGTTATCATCAGATATGGATAGAGTTTCTTTATTTTGGAAGAAAAATAAGGGACAAACGCAGCCTCTCCAGATTCAATCCTCTTCTCGTATGACTTGCAAGTAAAATAACCTGATATTAAAAAAAACACATCGGAGGCATAGAACGTTAGCCTTCCAATCTGCTGAAAGATCCATTCCAACACCGGAGTATGTACCGGCATTGACTGAAAAAGTAATTCATAATGAAATATATAGGCGATAATAAACGCAAAAATTCCACGCACTCCATGAATACTTTGAATATATGATTTGTTCATTTCCTTTTCTCCAACCTTTGATTCACTCTATTACCGACATATGTAAAAAAGTATCATCAACAAACAAATGCCAGCACTTTCGTGTTGGCATTTGTCGCGTCTTTTTTTGATATAACTTTACAGTGAATCTTCTGCTTTTGCTTCTTCTTTTACAGCTTCTTTCTTATCTGCGATGTCTTTCTGAACCTGAATCATCGTCTCTCTGTCTAATGAGTAGAACTTCATTGCAATTAAGTTGATTGCCCATCCAATCAATGGAAGTCCAAGGCTTAAGCACATAGATGCAACGAAAACTTTTGTTGTTGCAGGATCTCCCATCTGTGGAACCGTATGTACATATCCAATTGCTGTGATTGCAAGACCGGCAACAAAGCTACATACAGAAGTAATCAACTTGTCAATAAAACTATATACACCACCGATTACTGCTGGAAGATAATTACCGGAACGCTGTAATTCATAATCCACCACATCTGCTCTCATGCTACTTGACGTTGTTGTAAGCACCATTTTCACTGCATTCGTTCCCATCATAATTGCCGCATAAATAATAACCGGAATTCCCATCTTACCAAGTGACTTCATACCATCTACTCCAAGTATTATAAAGAAGATCAGATTGATCACTGTTAAGATAATAGCTGCCCAAGACCACACAATGGTTGCTTTCTTGGAACCATTTTTTGCAATATATACACCGCCAAGGAATGCAAATGCAATAGATACAATCATTGAGAAATTACCAACCAGTGTTGGGACCGTATAGCTTCCGATCAGAACACCATTTAATAATGTCGCAATAACAGACTGTGATGCAACCTGCTGGGCAAACTTGTCTGATGCACAAGTCAGAATATACATCTGTGCAGGTCGGTTGCTCTTCAACACCGCAAACATATCTCTCAGTTTAACATTTCCCTTTTTCCCTGTCTCAATTCCTTTAAATGTCTCTTCTACGTCGACTTTTCTTAATCCGAAACATGCAAGAAAAACCATTGCTCCTGCGAATGCTACATACATATAGCATGATACCTTCAGCATCGGAAGATTGTACTGATTGTCAAATTTAGGAAGCACAAAAAATGCAAGAATTGTAGTAAAAATCATTGGTGTCAGGTAAGAATACAATGTACTGATCAAACCATTCATTGGCCGCTGTGTTGGATCATTTGTCATAACAATACCAACCGTCGCACCGGAAATACCATTCAATGTATATCCAATAATATACAGTGCATACATAACAATAAACACAACAACTCCGGCAACTCCAGAAAACTTACCTGAACCCCATCCAAATAAGAACAGAACCGCTAAGGCTTCTAATACCCATCCTACAACAAGGAAAATACGAATCTTACCATGTTTTGGTGGAAATTTCTCGAAGATTGCCGCAGCAATTGCATCCGTAAATCCATCAAAAACACGTGCTACCATCAAAACACCACCAACCAGTGCTGATGCCATTCCGTACCCCTGTGTACCTACATAACTGGCAAACATCATCAACAAATAAAAACAAATACCACATCCATTATTGGCGTTTCCTAAAATCAGTTGAAGCCATGTTGCTCTTCTGTACTGCACTCCGTCTCTTTCACTGGCATGTAGCAACCCAGCTTTTTTCTCTTTACTCATGTGTAACCTCCCATAATAAATAATTTACTTTAGCCTCATCGCTAACTTATGATTGTATTATAATATTCGAATGATTTTTATATGCTTTGTTTTTCGTGAAAAAAGATGATTTTTCACGAATATGTGTATTCTTTTTTGACAAAATAACAAACATCTCTTATTCTAAATCAAAGACCTCGAGAAAAGGAGTGACTACATGATCATGATAAACAAGAAATTGACCGCTTTACACGTTTTTATTTTTGGAAATCTCATTGGAATTACCGTATTTCTTCTTATATATGGTGTTTCCGTTTTATCCTTCACGAATGTCGACTGGCTTCTTGCTTCTACTAAATTAGAAGGTCTCTCCGATCTCTCACAGCATTATCTCGGTTGGGTCGCTTTTCGCAACAGTCCATGGCATTTCCCTTTTGGGCTTTTTGACGGACTTTATTCAGATTCTCTTTCTATTACATATACGGATTCCATTCCGCTATTTGCAATTCCGTTTAAACTGCTTTCTCCACTTCTTCCAGAGCAGTTTCAATATTTTGGACTTTATGGCATACTGAGCTATGCCCTTACTGGAGGCTTTGCTGCTTTACTTCTTTGGTTTGGGACTTCCTCTACTATCTATTCTATCATAGGAAGTTTCTTTTTTGTGCTTTCACCAGTTCTTACGAAGCGGATGTTCTATCACATGGCACTCGCCTCGCCATTTTTGATTCTGACGGCGTTCTGCCTCTGCATGGGAACTTCGAAATTAAAACGGAATACCTGGATTCTGTTGTGGGCTGTGCTCTGTGGCGTTGCTATGCTGATTAATCCTTACTATGTACCTATGGTTGTCGGGATTCTCCTGTGCCGACTTCTTTATGAACTGCTTCTTCATAAGAAGTTTTCCGCTTTGATTGCACCGATTCTCTTCTCCTGTGGGGCGGTTCTGATCTGCGGATTTCTAACCGGTATGTTCTCTGGTTCGGTCTCTGCCTCCGCAAATGGGCTGGAAGATTTGTCCTTTAACCTGCTGCAGTTTGTTAACCCGGCAAATCAACAGCTTCGTATCATTCACAGAGAATACCTGTGGGAAACACAGAATTATTCTCGGTTTCTTCCTGCTCTGCCGCTGACTTCTCCATGGCAGGTGGAAGGATTTTCCTATCTCGGTTTTGGTATCCTCATTCTATTTGCCATTGAGCTTCTTCTTTGCATTTACCGTTTCTGGATGATACGATACCGCACACCAAACATGACAGAAAATATATCAACACACGTTACCACATGCACAAATAAGAGAACGATTTTCTCATGTACACTCAGCCTTCTGACCGGAGCAATCGTGTTCACATTGCTTGCTTTAAGTCCGACTGCGACCGTGCTTGATCACACGTTATATCATATCGCTTATCCGGATACCATTTATCAGCTTCTCAGTGTGTTCCGTTCCACGGGGCGATTAATCTGGCCGGTATACTATGGGTGGATTACACTCGTTTTGTTGGGATTGTATCATTTACTGAAACACTATCGAAAACCAACTGCCTGCATTATCCTGTGCATCGGACTGCTGATTCAGCTGGTTGATCTGAGTCCTTCTCTCACAGATAAACATATCCCCTATGCAAAAAAAGTGAAAGACATCACTTATGTATCCCCTTTGCATTCGAGTGCCTGGGATATACTTGGAACTTCCTGCGAACAGATTGTTTTTTATCCGCCAACCCACTACGGACTGTACTGTGATCCTTACGTTTCCTGTACATTTGTAGAATATGCAGAGCGGTATGGATTAACCTGCAACATCAGTTACCTGAGCAGAAACTTATCTGCGGAGGCTGATGATGCCACATATGCACATTTCCAAAAGAGAAAAGCAGGTGTCACCTTCCCGAAAAATATATACGTATTTTTCGATATTTCAAAGGTTCCACCTGCTTCCGAGACCAGACTTCGCTATTATGAAATTGACGGATATCTCATTGGCACTGAACTGGATTTAGACGCATACGCGTCAGCTTCACCAGTGTCTTCCCATAACTAATGATAAATTTGAGAAGCTGTCTCTTGGATTCTCCGTACATTCTCTTTTGAAAACTGATTGGGACTTCGCCAATGCGAAGCTCCCGATTTTTTTTACTGAGTTTCAGCTTTAATAATACTTCCTGTAGAACATCGTAGTTCTCACAACTCAATTTAATCTTCTTTAACTGAACTGTATTATACATCCGGTAGTCTGTCGAGATGTCTCTTGCCGTAACTCCGATACAGATTCGAAATACACCGTTTAAAATGTGCGACATCACTTTTGAACTCCATTTGTCGTTTGTCTGTCCACCACCTACATAGCGGGAGCCAATCACCACATCATACCGTCCTGTCATAAATTTCTTGTAAAGCTCCGGAATATACTTTGTCGGATGTGAACCATCGCTATCCAAAATCAGGAATTTGTCATAGGCTGCGTATTTGATTCCTGTCCGGAATGCGCCGCCAAATCCTTTTTCTTCCTGATTCACATATCGCGCACTATACTGTTTACATACAGCTTCCGTCTGATCCAATGCTCTCTCCGTGTCTATAACAAGAATTTCATACGATTCCCCACACGTTTCCATTTGTTCTTTAATCTGAGGAAGAAGAACCCGAAGGTTCTCTTCTTCTCGATATGCCAGTAATACGACACTGATTCCCATGTTATCCCTCTTCTATCTGTACTTTCTTTCCACTACTCATTTTTTTAAACTGTATCGCCATAAAGATGACCGATATACCCACAGACAGCACATCTGCTACCGTATGTGCCATAGCAATTCCAATGAATCCGAAAATTGTATGGAATACATATAATGCAGCAATTAGTAACACGCCTTGGCGTAATACAGATACAATCGTTGCCAGAAAAGCGTTATCTGCTGCCTGAAGAAAATTCGTTGCCAGATAAAACAGTCCTACAATCGGACTTGCAACAACAAGGTAAATCACCATACTCTCACCCATTTGAACAGCTGCTGCATCCTTCAGGAACATTGCAATAATCGCATGTCTTGCTAGATAACATCCGATGCCACACACAAGACCTACCCCACAGGTCAGGATGACAAGTGCTTTCACTGTCTCCTTCAGACGTTTCGTATTCTTTGCCCCGTAGTTATATGCAAGTAACGGCTGCACACCCATACAGATTCCCATCTGGATCATGGCAATAATCATCGTTGTCTTTCCTGCTGCTGCCATCGCCGCAACCGCATTCGTTCCATAAAGCACAAGCAGTTGATTCGAAAATGTCGATGCAACTCCACTCAGAAGATTTCCAAGGGCATTCGGCATTCCCAATGTAATAATATGAAACAGTGCCGTCGGCTTTTGCAGCGCAAGAGTAGGATTCATGTTTAAAATCTGTGCTTTTCGCTTCACATATATAAAGAAGTAGATGCATCCGGTCAGATTACCAAGAACGGTTGCAAGCGCCGCTCCTGCTACTCCCATTTTGAATACCAGAATAAAAATCGGATCCAAAATGATATTGATCACTGTCGCTGTCATATTGCCGATCACACCTTCCAGAATGACACCTTCTGAACGAATGATGCTAGCCAGTGTGGTAGAGACCAGCATAAACGGAACACCTGCCGCACAGATAATCATATAAGTACGTGCAAACGCCCTTGTATCAGAAGTTGCTCCGAGAATACCTAAAAGTGGTTCACGAAACAGAATAATCATAATTCCAATGATAATGCCCATCAGAAGTGCACCCCAGAAACAGAGGCTGGCATAGATGCGAGCCATGTTCTTCTCGCCCTCACCCAGAGATTTTGCAATCATGGCAGAGCCCCCACTTCCGATCATGGTAACGAGTGCTCCGGCAATGGAAAACACCGGTCCGGCAATCGAAATTGCCGCAACCTGTCTGGCATCCCCCATCTGACCGATGAAGAACATATCTGCCATATTGTACAGAATCATTACCATCACTGTAATGACCGACGGAACTGCCATCGAAATAATCGCACCCCACACCGATTTCTTTACAAATAATTCCTCGTACTTTGCCATATTCTTTTTCCTCTTATCTTTCTGCCAGCTGACTACTCACCTTTCTTAATCTGCTGAAGCATGCGGTTTAAGCCCTTCACCTGTTCCTCTGTGATACTGTCTTTCATATGTCCTAACATACTTTCCAGTGTCATTCTTCCCATCATGCGGACCAGATTCGGATTGTCTTTGACACTTTCTGCCACATCTCCTCTTGATTCTGCTCCAGGTGCCTGTGCCATCAGTTCTGCTAGAATTGCACCTGCTTTCGGACTTGCCTGAAGCTCACTCATTTTATCTTTGATAGAATAGCAGTCTGGTTTATATGGTTCATCATCAAACCAGTTGATAACATCTTTGATTTCTCCCATCACGTAATCCGGATTTGCTTCCTCTACCTTACGGATGTGGATGCAGTCCTCTAATGCGCCTGCTTTTGCAACAATCTCGTGCTCCCCTGTCATCGGAACTGCAAAGCGGAAAATACGGCTTCCCTCCTGAGTTTCTAACAATGTTCCGTCTACATACAAGGATACTGTTGTCTGGTTGGAATATACTTTTACTTCAGTTGTGTCTTCCTCGCGGTCTACATATCTGCTTCCACAGATGTGAACGAAAGCGTCCTCTTTGTTCCAGTATGCTTTATACAGATAGAATGCATCCTTTTTCAGCTTTCTGTCCATTGTAACAAGACCTTTCTGGTTCTCACCGTGCTTGCCGCCTTCATCACGACCGTCTGCCGCGAAGTCGAACATATTCCATACGTGGGTTGCCCACAGATATGGACGCTCCTCAATCATTTTCAACATATGCTCATGATACACTGTCTGATATGTCTCAGAATAATCCCCATGAGTCGGTGCTGTACTCTGATACTGTGGATTGGCATCTGCACCGTACTCGGAAAATCCGATACAACGATCCGGATATTTTGCATGGTATTCATCGAAAAATTCATCATTCTGTTCCAGTTCACCCAGATACCATCCGAAATACAGGTTGTAGCTGTTCACATCCGGAATTTCCAGCAACGGGCTGTCGGTCTCCTGCATGAATACATTTGCCATCGTTGTGAAACGAGTTTTGTCTAACTTGTGGCACAGATCATTCAGTAATCTGTGGTTTTCCAATAAATCCTCGTCAACCGGTGTTGCGGCTGTGATTTCGTTGGAAAGTCCCCAGCATACAATGGAAGGATGATTGTAATTCTGTACAACAAGCTCTTCCATCTGACTTAACGTGTTGGCACGGCCGTTTGGCATGTGCATGGTGATATAGGGAATCTCTGCCCATATAACCATTCCATACTCATCACACAAATCATAGAATTCCTGTGCATGCTGATAATGTGCAAGTCGGATTGTATTCGCTCCGATTTCCTTGATGATTTCCATATCTTCTTTGTGCATCTCATAGCTCAATGCATTTCCTGCTCCAGCACGATCCTGATGACGGCTGACACCGCGCAGCGGATATACGCGTCCGTTTAATACAAATCCTTTTTCCGGGTCTGTGTAGAAACTTCTGCATCCAAATGTTGTCTCTGTCACATCTCCGCTTGAAAGCTCTGCTTTTGCATGGTATAAGTATGGATCATCCACACCATCCCACAGGTGAACGTGCTCCAGTTCGAATGTTGCTTCTGCATGTCCGTCCACAACCGCAACTGTTTTGGATTCGCTATCTTCTCCTGTAATCGTAATCACTACAGAATCCGCATTTCCAGTTACCCATGTCTCTACCTTCACAGATGCTTTTCCTGTCGGCACGCGATTTTCGTCACACTCTACGGTCGGAGTCACTGCGATTCCATTTCCTCCCACATAATCCAGTTCGAAATGGCTTTCCGGTACAACAATCAAGTTCACCATACGATACAGACCGCCATAGAATGTAAAGTCTGCTTTCTGTGGATACACATAATTATTGTCTGCATTATTCAAGGCAACTGCCAGCACGTTTTCTTCCTGCAGCTTATCTGTCAGATTCACACGGAATGTAGAATATCCACCCTCGTGATGTGCCACTGCTTCTCCGTTCAGATAGACATCTGCAATTACAGATGCACCAAGGAATTCCACATATACCTGACTTCCTGTTTCGAATTCCGGTTTCTGAAATTTTGTCACATACCAGCAGGTACCTCTGTGGTAGTCATTGCCACCGTCCTGTCCGTCTACGGCATTCCATGTGTGTGGCAGACTGATCGCAGTTCCTTCTTTCGACGCTGCATCTTCTGCATTCTCTGCTTCTTTTACAAACATCCAGTTGTCTTTTAATTCCATTACGTTTCTCATATTCTAATAATCTTTACCTTTCATTATTTTGTATAATTTCCAAGTACAGTAAGACTTGGTTTTGCTGTACGTGTCTGTGTTGTGCGGTCTACGGAGATCAGACCAAATGTCATTCCGAATCCTTTCTGCCACTCGAAATTATCCATCATAGACCAGTACATATATCCTTTTACCGGAATGCCATCCTGAATACAGTTCTCAACGCCTTTCATCGCTGTCTGAATGTAAGCAACTCTTCGTGTATCATCAGCTGTTGCAATACCGTTCTCTGTCACCATGATCGGCATCGGCATTTCCTCATATACTCTGCGGATCACATGCTCTAAGCCTTCCGGATAATATTCATAATCCATCTGTGTGGTCTCTGCTCCCTCCGGAACCGGAAGAATTCCGTTTGGTCCAATGAGTGAACGGGAGTAGTTCTGTAAGCCAAAGAAATCATCCTCTTTGATATATGGAACATAGTGTGTAAATTCATCCACCCATTCTTTAGCAGCTGCCTCTTCTCCGCCTTCCTGTGCCTGAATATCATGCAGTGATAAGGTAAGACCAATCTGAAGTTTTGGTTTTACTGCTTTCATAGCTGCTTTTGCTGCCTGATGTGCACGAATCACAAGCATGTCGCCCTCCGGTGTTCTTGCGCTGACAAATGTCTGAAGGGTGTCTGTTCCGAACACTTCCACGTTCTCTTCTTTCTGTTTCTGCATATTTGCCATCATGTCGTTGAAATTCATTCCAACCTGAGCAGTTCCTTCCAGATCCTTTTTCTCTTCTGCTCCACCCTGCTGCATTCGCTGTATCTTCGCCATCATCTGTGCTCGGTAACGTGCAGAGATTGCAGCTACCTGGATTCCCATATTCGCCTCATTGATGGTGCAGACATAATGCATCAGATCACCTAACTGCTCTGTTACATACTGACAATAGTTCTTGAACGCCTCTACGGTTGCTTCATTCTCCCAACCGCCATTCTCAATCAACCATTTTGGAGATGTGAAATGCATCATCGTTACGATCGGCTCTACCCCATTCTCTCGGCAGCATGTAAGAACTTTACGATAATGTTCAATTTCGTTCTCATCATAGACACCCTGCTCAGGCTCAATTCTTGCCCATTCAATAGAGAAGCGATATGCATTCAGACCGGCTTCTGCGACCATCTTGATATCTTCTTCATAACGGTTGTAATGATCCACCGCATCTAAAGATGGTTCATTAAAGTTGCCGTATTTCATATGCTCCATTGCCCAGTAATCGCTGTGGATGTTGTTGCCTTCTACCTGATGTGCTGCAGTTGCTGCACCTACCAGAAAATCTTGTGGTAATGTATTCATCGTTTTGTTCTCTCCTTTTTCATTTCACCCATGCTGCCTTTTACAGCTTTCCTATTTTCAAGTATAGAATATCTCAAAGTGCTTTTTTTCACGAATAAGAATTCACGTTTTTGTTAGTATTTTCATTATCTTCCTCCGTTTTTGTGAACATGCATTGCTTTTTAGGGCATGCCTGACTATAATGAGGTTCGGAATTTTCACTTTGAATATGAACTATTTTCATCCAATTGAACAATCAGAATAAGGAGGCTTTCTATGTCATCAAACCGCTGGATTCAATTCATCAAATTCGGATTGGTAGGTGTGTCAAATACCGCTGTATCCTACACCATTAATATTGGCACTCTGCTGCTCCTCAAGGGATTTCGACTATCCTGTGACTATATCATTGCAAATATAACAGCTTTTCTGCTTAGTGTGCTTTGGTCCTATTACTGGAACAGCCGCTTTGTATTTAAACAGAAATCAAAAGAATCCTCACCAAAGTGGGTTCTGTTAAAAACATATCTCTGCTATGGATTCACCGGAATCCTGCTAAATAACGTTCTGTCCACCTTTTGGATTTACACACTTGGAATGTCGAAGTATCTGGCTCCGCTCATCAATCTGGTAATCAGTGTGCCGATTAATTTCCTACTGAATAAATTCTGGGCATATAAGGATACGGAATAAAAATGCTCCCGTAGCTTTGCTCGTTTCAAGCCAAACTACGGGAGCACACAAAATTTGAGAAGCACCATCTTCTCTATAACTAACTTTCAAGTTAATTATATCCTGACCATTTGTCAAGATTTCCTACCTTGCCAGTTTTCAATTTAATATTTGTTTTCTTGCTGTCTCTTTACCATTCAACGGCTCCCTGACTCCAATCTCTGACTTTAGTTTCCGATACTGCCGTATCGCAAGCGCCCCCGCCAATAAACTGGCTGTTATATCTGCTGTCAGATGCGCACAGATATTACCGGTTACCCCAAAGAAATAATTCATGATATAGAGAAGCGGTATCAAGAATATCCCCTGTCTGAGCAGACTGGTAAAAGTCGCAACTTTTGCATTACCACTTGCCTGCAGAAAATTACTGCAAATGTAATAAAGTCCTAGAAACGGTCCGGAAAGAACGAGCAGACGAATCATCTTCTGACCAAGCTCCAACGCCTGCGGATCTTTTAAGAACAATGATATCGCTGTTTTGCTTCCAACAAAACAAGTAACACTGACCACCAATCCGATTCCAATTGTCAGAATCGCTATTTTCTTTATAATTTCTTTGAGTCTGTCTAAGTCTTCTGCTCCATAACTGTATGCCATCAGCGGCTGGATTCCCATAGTCAGTCCCATCTGCAGCATACTGATCATCATCGTGGATTTTCCCGCCGCAGCCATCGCCGCCACCGCTATCGTACCATATTGTACGAGCAGTTGATTCGCAAATGCTCCCGCAAATCCTACCAGCGTGCTGCTTACCAGATTTGGCAGACCAATTGCAACAATCTTCATAATCTTCCACGGCTTCTGCATTGCAAATTTCGGATGCACGCGCAAGCTGCTTTTTCCCTTTCTGAAGTATATGATCAGATAGACTGCAGCCAGAGCATTTCCAATGACAGTTGCTATCGCAGCACCCCCCACGCCTAACTTCAGAACCAGGATAAAAATCGGATCCAGAATGATATTTGTTACCGTAGACAGTAGGCTGCTAAACATGGACTGCTTGACTGCACCCTCAGCTCTTAAGATGTTTCCCCCTGCTGATGCAAAAATCATAATCGGTGCACCCATCGCCAAAACAGTCAGGTACACGGACGCATAGGGACGCATCTCCGCATTCGATCCCAGAAACGTAAGAAGAGGTTCGCGCAACAACAGCACAACTCCACCAAAAATTACGCCAAAACAGATACCTCCCCAACAGCAGAGACTTGAATACAGATGTACTTCCTCTGTATTCTTTTCCCCCAGTGTCTTGGCAATGAGTGCACAGGCTCCGCCGCCCAGCATACTGCCGATTGCCATCATAATAGAAAACACCGGTCCAACAAGAGAAACCGCTGCAACCTGCACTGTATCGCCTGTCCGTCCCACAAAATACATATCCGCCATATTATACAGAATCATGACAACCATTGTTACCATGGCAGGCACCGCCATCGTAAAGATTGCATTCCAGACGGATTTCGATTCAAATAATTCCTGTTGCTTTTCAGTCATATGAATTACTTCCTTTCCTAAGTTCAAGATAATCAACATATATTGATTATCTTTGCTAACCTTATTATAATACAGTTAAAGATACCAAAACAATCATCAATAAATCCACAATTGTTGCTTATCTTTGCAAGGAGGAAATGTATATGAACCTAAAAGATGCACGCGTTCAAAAAACAAGAAACAATATTCATCAGGTATTTTTCAAACTTTTAAAAGAAAAACCGATTTCAAGAATCACGGTAAGCGAAATCTGTCAGCAATGTCAGATCAATCGCTCTACCTTTTATAAACATTATGCAGATCCTTATGATTTGCTGGAAAAAACAGAAGAATCCTTTCTCACACATTTGGAAAAAGAATTCGAAAACAGATGGCGCAATGACTTTGACCTCTGGATGACCGATATATTAACTTACATGAAGGAAAACCGGGATGTCTATCACGCACTTGATTCTGCAAACGGAGATTCCGCGCTATCACTAAAGGTATTTTTAAAAATATATCACCTGATTTTTCCTGATTTTCGCTCCCGCTTCCCACAATTATCCGAAGCGGAGGTAAATATGCTTTTTCAATATTTCACACAAGGATGCAGTGGTGTCCTCAGTTACTGGGAACAAACCGGAATGAAAGAAAGCATCCCGGATGTGATTCGCATTATGAAAAAGGCAACGAATGGAATCTATGATGCATTTTCTATTTGACGCGCGTCAAATAAATGTGCCGAAAAGATATTTTTGCTTGAATGAATCATCATTTTCACCATCCGTGCTTACTTCTCCAACAGAATTTTCTCTCCTGTTGATTATCTGACACTTCCCTTCACATTGATGATTGAGTTTCTGTCCATTCTCGCTATAATGGCAATTGTAACAACCCATAAAACAAACAGAAACGTATTTTGTTGCTGTTCATAGATATCACGTGAGCAGCAACAAGATTACAAAAATTAAGCTCAAATATCAGGAGGAATCATCATGATAAAGAAAACGAACAAGAAAAGAACTTATCTGGTAACCGGTGCGGCAGGATACCTTGGAAGCGAAGTATGCAGACAGCTGTTGGATCAGAACGAAAGTGTACGTGCATTTGTACTGCCGAACGATCCTGCAATTCAATACATTCCAAAGGACGTGGAGATTGTCGAGGGTGACCTCAGAGATAAAACATCTCTGGAAACATTCTTCCATGTAGACGACGAAACAGAAACTGTCGTTCTGCACTGTGCGAGTATCGTTGCACTCGGTATGGAGATGCCGAAGATTGTGATGGACATCAATGTAGGCGGAACTCAGAATATCATTGATAAGTGTCTGGAACATAAAGAATGCAAAAAGTTAGTATATGTAGGAAGCACAGGTTCCATTCCGGAAGCGCCGAAAGGCTCCGTAATGAAAGAAATCAGCTACTATGACCCGGAACCGGTGATCAGTGCTTACGGAAAATCCAAAGCAATGGCCTCCCAGCTTGTGTTAGATGCAGTAAAGAACCAGCATCTGAACGCCTGCCTTGTACTTCCAAGCGGAATCTTAGGACCTGGAGACAATGCAATCGGACAGGTGACCGACGGACTGCTCAAACAGATGAACGGAGAAGCTGCCATCGGAATCAACGGAACCTTTAACCTGTGTGATGTAAGAGACCTTGCAAACGCAGTCATCCTGGCAGTAGAAAATGGAAAATCCGGAGAGAGCTATATTCTGGCAAATGAAGTCATTACTTATCCGGAATTTGCAAACATCGTTGCAAAAGAAGGTCACTGCAAACGCCCACTCTTCTTCCTTCCGCTTCCACTGGCTTCTTTCGTTGCAAATATATTGGAAAAACAGGCGCAGAAGAAGGGCTCCACACCTGCACTTACAAAATACATGATTTATAATCTGTCAAGAAATAATGCTTTCGACTCCTCAAAAGCAAGAAAAGATCTTGGCTACAAGACCAGACCTTTCCATGAGACGATTCGAGATGAGATTGCATGGCTGAAGGAAATTGGAAAACTTCAGGGAACCAATACCGTCAACACGGTTTCATTCAACGCCTGAATCAATTCGGCAACCTGCTGCGGAGGCTCCTGTGTACCGGTTTCCAGCCAATTGCTGATGATTCCTGATGTTCCTCCTGCAAGATAAGCATAGACGGCCGCCTGTTCTGGATTACTCGTATAGTCCTCCTCCGGTGTGAGGTGAGATAACGCATATCCGGAACAGACATCCGTAAGCCGTTTCATAAAATCATCATTCGAAGAATTTGCAAGCAACGGCAAAAGAAGTTCTCGATTTTCTCGGAGTGAGGTCAGCAGAGTGACTAATGCCGGTACAGTTTCGTTCTGTACATAGGAATCCAATAATTTTTCAAATGCCTCTACGGCTTCATTCTCCAGTTTTTCCATAAGATCATACACATCCTGATAGTGTTTATAAAACGTGCTGCGATTGATTTCTGCACGTTCACAGATTTCCTTCACCGTAATCTTGGCAACTGGTTTTTCTTTTAGAAGTTCCAGAAAAATATTCTGAATCATATGTACTGTGTAGCGAACTCGTGCATCTGTTTTCATTGATCTGCCCTCTCTTTCTTGACACCTATTATAGAAATTCAGCGCATTTTATGTGTTGAAGAATTCTTGTTTTTGTTACTATTTTCATGACAAATCACCTTTTGCAAACATTATTTTTCCTATAATTCCTTTCCCATCCGGTACGCATCTTCCATAACCGAAGTTTCTGCTATCTTCCCTGCATCCATCACATTGGCAGCATAGAGCCGTCCTTTCACCGGAGAATCTTCCAGATGTTCCACAAAACCATCCAGATCCCCTAGGGAACGTTCAATTATGTCTTCTCCCAGTCCTGCGGATACAATATAATAGACTTCTTTTTTTCCGAGATTTCTCCAGATTGGATAGGTACGGTCAATAAATGTCTTCATCTGCGCTGTAATACCGTAGAAATAAACCGGTGTTGCCAGCACCAGCACATCTGCCTTTTGGAACTGTACCAGCAGTTCCGCCATATTGTCCTTTTGAACACAAATACCACCATTTCTCATGCATCCGTCACATGCAAGGCAGAATCCTATCTTTTTTTCTGCAAGACGGACCAGATTCACCTCATGTCCCATCGCCCTCGCACCTTCTGCAAACTGCTCACATAAGAGCTGTGAATTTCCTCTTTTTCTCGGACTTGCTGATATGATTAATACATTCTTCATTTTCTAAATCTCTTCCTATTTTCTGTTTCTTTTCACTTACCTTTTCCACCGCCACTTCCACAATCTTCTTCACGATCGCATCTATAATAAAACGGATTGAAAAAATAAGATAACAGATAATTTCCCGTATTATGAAATGTACTCAGATCCATATTTTATCTTTTTATGCCTGCTGACTCATCATTTCCTGAACCGCCGCAATGGTACCTCCATCATACAGAATATCCACACCGGTCAGATAGCTGCAGGCATCACTTACCATAAACGCCATCATCTTCGCGATTTCTTCCGGCTCACCCAGTCTTCCGAGTGCTCCTCTCAAAGCGAATGCTGCTGCCTCTTCGCCTTCCACTTCACCCATCGGTGTCTTAAAAGTTCCCGGTGAGATTGATACGACACGGATTCCCTTCTTTCCATATTTTACAGCCATCTTAGCCGTATACCAGACAACAAAATTTTTGGAAACCGTATATGCCATTCCAGTCTGTTGTTCTTCCGGAACTGCTGCGATCATCTGTGCTGCTGCACCCTGAAATGCTGCTGTATCAGACAATGCAAGTCGATAGATCTGTGTCGGGGTCTTATCCTGCGGAAGCATATATGCCGACATCGATGATACATTCAAAATACAGCTTCCTTCTCCCATGATCTCCGCAAATTCTTCGTCAATATTGATTGTTCCCACCGCATTCACAGTAAAAATTTTCTCTCCGCTTGTCATATGTGGGGAGACACCCGCTGCGTGGATTACAGTCTTTATATTTCCCTGTTCAGCTGCATATGCCGCAAGTTTTTTTACTGCCTCTCTGTCTCCGGCATCACATGGGAATGCCTCTGCATCAATTCCCAGTTCTTTTAATTCTGCAATCGCATTTTCAAGTTTAGAAACTGTTCTTCCTACGAGGATAATCTTCTGCTCTTTTCCTACAATTTTAGCGGCTTCCAATCCCATTCCGCTTCCGCCGCCGGTCACTACACATACATTTTTCATTTTACAATACACTCCTGTCTGTTTTCTTTGATCTGTTGCATGTCTATATTTTACTTGTTTCAACATACTTACTTCAACCAACAATCCTTCGATATCTGTTGATTATCTTTGACTCGGCAGCCAAGAGTATTTTTGACCACATCTAAAAGGTGGCTTATTGAAATAAATCGGTAAGCCACCTTACATGTGTATCCATTTCTTTTTTAACTATCCACATCCATTAGAACTGATGCACTCCCGGCGCAAGTTCATGTCTCTCCCCATTCGGTAGCACTACTTCTGCCACTGTGTTCACCGGAATAACAAACTCGAACGTAATCTTATCACCTTCGTATTTCCATCCGCTCTCAATTCTTCCAACCGGAGAATCATACACTGCCTTTGCATGAGATAATTCCTTGCATGCGATTGGTTTTATTGTGATTTTTCTTCCTTCCTGCTGAATTCCGCATACGCCACCGATCAGCCATCCGGTAATCGCACCATAGGAATAATGATTCAGAGAGTCACTTGGTTTTCCTTCTTCATTGATACCATCCCATGTCTCCCAGATTGTCGTAGCACCCTTCTTCACCGCATACAGCCATCCCGGTGCAGACTCCTGAAGAAGCAGTTTAAATGCAGTTTCTTCATATCCGTATTCACACAGTGTTCCGCAGATTGCAGGTGTTGTCAGGAATCCGGTATTCAGATGATAATCATTAGCAATCACCAGTTCGTTCAGCTTCTCTGCATTCTTCGCGCACTTTTCTTCATCCACAAGACCAAACTGAATCGGGCGGATGTACTGACACTGACGCTCTGATTCTACCACGCCATCTTTCGTAAAGATTTCCTCAAATGCTTTCTTTGCATTTTCGGATACTTCGCGATAATGAGCCACATCCTCTTCTTTGCCAAGGAGAGTCGCAATCTCAGACAACATTTCCCCGGAATGTGCGAAATATGCGGTTGCAACATCGAAGTTTCCGTTCTGCATAGACATCATCGGATTGGTTCCCGGCTCGCACCACTCACCGTAATCAATACCCGACTGAATTGCGTTATTCTCTGCACGACTTTCCAAAAAGGCATACCAGTTCTTCATCATTTCATAATTTTCTTCCAGTATACGAACATCCCCATACTTACGATACATTGCCATCGGCACGATAATGCAGGCATCCCCCCAGCCGACAGAACCTGCCAGCATCGCAGTCATGAAGCTTCCTTTACTGTTCGGCGGTGCGATATTTGCCACCTTACCTTCCGGATACTGTCCGTAACGACACTGCGCCAGCCATTTTCTATATACATTATAACTATCCATCAGCATCAGACCCGTATCGACATAAAGTCCCGCATCTCCTGTCCACGCTGCTCTCTCACGAGTCGGACAATCGGTCGGCACATCACAGAAGTTGCCCTTCTGACTCCATTTACTATTCCATACCAACTGGTTCACATCTACATTTCCACATGTGAAGTCTGCTGTCTCTTCCATCTCTGAATACACCGCATGTGCAACGAATGTCGCATCTGACAAATCAAGTGTTGTCTCCACTTTTGCATAGCGGAATCCCATGATGGTAAATCTCGGCTTGTAGTGATTCTCTCCATCCTTGCAAATGTATGAAATCATCTGATACGTACCGCCCTCTTTGTGGCGTTTACGATCCTGGAAATTCTCCGTCGTGAAGTTCCCGTTCTCATCCAAAGACTCTCCATGAGTCAGAACAATCGTTTCACCGTCTTTACCAAATACAGTAAATTCCACATATCCGGCAAGATTCTGTCCGAAATCGATGATTGTCTCTCCATTCGGCGTCTGAATCAGTTTACCTTCGAAGTTCTCCATCTCCTTGATTGGGACAGTATTCATTCCTTTCAGCAGGCTCTTATCAAAGTCTTCTGTTTTTACCGAATGCCACACGTCGTTTTCTGTGGCAAATGTTTCTTTTCTTGCATCGTATACTTCCCCCTGCTGCATATCATTCTGCTGCAGTGGTCCTGCCTGACTTGCTTCCCATGTCTCATCAGATATAAGCACTGGTTTTCCATCTACTTCCAGCTGGCATATCAAGTCCAGTTCCTGACCAAATACACCGCGGTCTCCATCTACTCCGGATGTGGAACGATACCAGCCATCACCAAGAACAATAACCAGCTCATTCTCCCCTTCACACAATAAATCTGCAACATCATAGGTCTGATAAATAAGCTCGTTATTATAGTTACTGCTGCCCGGCATCAGAACGGCATCACCTACACGATTTCCATTTAGCCATGCCTCATATAACCCGTGACAGGTAATATAGAATCTTTTCATTGTTCCCTCAGGCGCACTGAATACACGTCGCAGGTAGCTTGCAGGCTGATGTACTTCATACTCGCCTTCAATTTCCCGTGTTTCCCATTCCTTCTTTGCCTGTGCGTTGATTGCATCACTGCAGTCATATTCCTTTGTTGTAAGTTTGGAAAGTTCCGGATTGATCCACTGGGCATTCCAATCATCACTGCTTAAGAGTCCCATCTCAAAATAAGCCTCTTCACTCCATTCCCCGGCTTCGTCATTTTCATCCCACAGACGAACCTTCCAGCAGACACGCTGTCTGCTTTCCAAATTCATTTCCAACAGATGATGCATATCCTGACTAACTACTTTACCACTATCATAAATGGTCTGATCTTCGGTACATGCTGTAATCTGATATGCACTCTGAGTGATTCCATCATCACAGATCCATGAGAGGAACTGTTCCTTCCCATCTATTCCGATTGGATTTACCTTCTGCTCCGTTCTAAGTTTTATCGCTTTCATCTTCGAATGTTCTCCTTCATTTCTATTATACATAGGGTACTTAATAATAAAAAGTATAACGAATGTCAGAGATTCCTGCGTTCATGATTTCTATATTTTGTTCGTAAATTCGTTTACGTCCACCGAATTCATCTCTCGAAATTCCTTCGGCGATATTCCGTACTCCTTTTTAAACGCCCGAAAGAAGCTAGAGCGTGTTTGAAAATTAAAAATTGTACAAAACATGTGTTTCTATCCCCTTTTCATGATAGAATAAAGAAAAAGGGGGCTTTCATATGTCAAGACGTTATGAATTAACTGATCAGGAATGGGAACAGATTGCTTTGCTACTTCCTCCTGAAAATACCGGAAAACCAGGACGTCCTTCGAAAGACAATCGTTTGATGCTTAATGCAATGATCTGGCTTGCACGCAGCGGTGCTGCGTGGAGGGACCTTCCGGAACGATATGGGCCTTGGACAAGTGTATATAGCCGCTTTCGCAAATGGATAGAGGATGGAATTTTGGATAATATCTTTCGGGTGTTAAGTCTGGAAGCAGAATTGGGAGATTTATCTATAGACGCTACCATCGTTCAAGCCCATCAACATAGTGCTGGAGCAAAAAAAGGGGGTCTCCAAGCGAAATCGGACACAGCCGAGGTGGTGCAAGCACCAAAATACATGCGGTAGTGGATTCTTACGGCTATCCGATCTACCTGATGCTCAGCGAAGGACAGCGTAACGATTGTAATTTTGCGATCCCCGTATTAAAGCATGTTCATTTGGAGGGCTGTAATGTTCTTGCAGACCGTGGATATAATAGCGATGAGCTGATTGATTACATCTATACACACGGTGCAGAACCAACAATCCCATCAAAAAAGAATGCAAAATTTGAACGTCACTGTGACTGGTGGCTATATAAGGAACGTCATTTAGTTGAGAAATTATTTCTCAAATTAAAAGGATTTCGAAGAATTGCAACCCGGTATGATAAATATGCATTCACCTATTTAGGATTCATATGTCTTGCTTCTGTTTTAATTTGGTTAAAATGACTAATTTGCAGCAATTTTCAAACACGCTCTAGAGTAATCTTTAAATCCATACATTAGGTATACTTCAGTGATTTTGTGTCCGGTGAGAATGGCATCCCTACTAACAGACAATCTTTTTTTCATGATATATTGATGAATGGATAGTCCAATATTTTCTTTAAAGATATGCGCAATATAGTATTTGCTGACAAAGAATTCACCTGCCAGCTTCTCTAATGTCAATTCCTCATCTAGATGTTCTTCGATATAATCCATCAGATTCTCATATAAGTTCTGCTCCTCTTTCTGACTCTTCGGATGCTCCTGCTCATATGCTGTTCGATTCAAATGAAGTATCAGATCATTCAGGCACAAAGATATCTTCGCTTCTTTTCCAAAACGATTGGAGTGGATTTCTTCTATTAAGCGAAACACCTTTGTCTGTATTGCGTTAAACGAAATTCTATCATTATGGAAAATGTATTTACCAGTCACCGCTGCCTGTTGCATCAGATATCCATAAGCTTGTGACAACTGCATCAACTGATTTGCATACTCTTTGCTAATCCAAAAGACAAATCTGCGATACGGCATTTCCACATCATGAATCACAGCATGGTGTGCCACTTCCGGCGGAATTAGAACGACATCTCCGTACTGAAGCGGACGCCTTTCTCCTGCAATTTCAATCGATACATTTCCTTCCAAAAAGAAATAGAATTCATAATAATTGTGACTGTGGTCTTCTAACTTCGACTTTGGAAGATCTTTATAATAGTAAATTTCAAAATCTTTCGAAAGCATATACTGTCTGGTACTAAACTTCGTCTGCAGATTTTTCTTCATCTTCACTTATTTCTCCTGTCTACTTTTCCTTTCAGAGCGGAGTTCATGGTAGATGAATCCTGCTGCTGATAGGCTTGTGCGAACTCCATGACATTCTTTGCAAGAATGATGACACCGACCGCACCAATGACTGCAATGATAAGTGTCTTTAAATTCTCAAGCGGCTGTGTTACTGCGGAAGTACCTGTACCTGCTGCAAAACAAGTAGTGCTCATAAGCATCACTCCCATAAGTGCTCCGGATACTGCCGGAATGAATCTCTTTTTAAAGTGAATGAATCTGCTCTTCATGCCTTTCTCCTCCATCTGATTGTTGTTTGCTGTAATAATCTGTTCTTTTCTCATGTTGTTTGTCTCCTTTTCGATAAAAAAATAAGCCAGCAGGGATAATCCCTAACTGGCTGTTAAAAGTTACTCTATATGATCAGGCATAGCCTGTTGTAATGATTGAATCGGGCTTTTCCCGATGTGTTTAGCTGTAACCACCTCCTTCCAAGGCGCAAAAAAGCACCTTAACCTTAATTGGCTAAAGTGCTTGTATTAGTTTGATATTAAATTGTTGTGAGTCCGACAAACTGGGATTGTTGTTCTACCTCTTCTTTTTGGGCTTTGGATTTGGCAATTCGTCATACATGGCATCAAACAATCCGGTCAAGTAATCCTTATTGTCAACATCATCTACAAGCAACATCTCTTTTGCCCCATCGTACGGCAATTCATACTCAGCATTTGGCATATAAGAAATTGCTGCTTTTACTGGTTTCACCAGTAGCCTGTCATCATAAATTCTACCAACAATCTTGCCCTTATAATAGAGTATAAATTCTCCCATCATTGCTCTATATGATATATCGTTTAACTCGCATAACTGTCCTAAAATAAATTCTAAATAATCTTTACTCGATGCCATATTTCCTCTCTATACTTCCGATTTTTCTCTTTTAAGGTAAGTTAGACCTTTAATTCTTATACTGATTACAAAATGCTGACATCTCATCCTCCAGCAGCTTAAATACCTTTGCAACCAGATACCCGTCAGCAATTGCATGATTCAGTCTCACACTGACCGGCATTAAAAACTGTCCGTTTTCTTCATGATACCTTCCCCAGTTGATAATCGGTGCAAAAAACAGATGCCCGTCTGGAAGCTCAATATTCAATGAGTCATAAGACAACCATGAAATGTAAGAAGCATCAAACCAGTTTGGATGATTTGCCATATCAAGAAGATATTCTCTTGTCTCCTTCGCTTTTCTGATATCCTCTGCACAATCCTTATAGAAAACGTGATAGTCTACATTATAAACGGTATAAACCGGTGTACAGGTCTCCGTATCCTCGTGAAAAATATACTGTGCGGGATTAATCTGGTCATAGCAAATCAGTTCTTCGGTCTGCCAAATATACCCCATTCTGTAATCCTCTCTGGAATTAAGTACCTTTGCAAGTATATACAGAAAATTAATATAAAACTTCGAACCAGAATCTTCCGAAAACTTTTTCAGTGCTGTCACATTAATTCTTGCCGTCATAGAAATGGAACATTTACAATCTTCCGAAAAATGCCGGAACACTCCACTCCTGTAATAAGTCTGCTTATCTATTATTTTATAATTCATGTTTTTATCCGATATAGTCATTTTATCCTCCAAATATTTCCAAATGTTTTATTATGATTTATAAACTATACCGGTCAATGCAATGCAAAGCCTCATGTCAATCATCACCGTCCTCTCGTTGCCATCATCAAGTCAACTATAATCAAAAACATATTATATCCCTTACACTTTCATACCTTCCAGCGCTACAAATGGGAAGTTACTTTAACAAATATTTTTCAAACGCTTTATGATTATCAAAGTGGACTTCCCTAAAAAACAGAACTAACCAAATAATATAGGTTGGTATAGCCATATATGGGGTTAAGAAGCAGGATAATAATGCGCCTGCCAACATTATAACAGCTCATATAAAGCACTGATTTCTTATATCACGAGAGATCTGAGCTTTATCATACAATGCCTGTTCTTCTTTACATATAATGCTATTATCTGCTGTTATTTCTCCAGTATAAGTTACAAAAGGTATTTCGTTCTTTTGTAATTGATGGAGCATTGTAGCAAACACTTCATTCACAGATTGCTGTCCAAAGTATTTGCTGCTTTCTTTTACTAGAACAGATCCCCTGTCTCCGAATTCCCAATATTTTTCCATCTGTCCGCCAAGTGAAGCATTCGGATCGTATGAGGTGGCATTGTGATACGGAACCTTTCCCAAGCTAAATTCACTAAGATTTGAGAATTTAACATCATCGTATTTTAAAAGAGTTCCTTCGGGACGCAACCAATATGAATCTGTCATACTTAAAGCCAGATTTTTTGCCAAATACATTTCAGAATTTAGACATCCTGTAGTTTTAAGTAAATTTTGAATAAGAAGTCGTGATGCCGGAACTGCTCGCATTTCCCACCACTTATGCATCTTATTTAAATCAGCACTACCTAAATATGGAGAATATCCGTTACCATTATCTTTATAGGAAATGATGCGGCCAGATTTATCATCAAAAGCTATTTTTCCACATGGTGAGTTTTTATGCATTAATTCATAATCAGACATAGTACCCTCCTTATTCCACAGATTTTTGTTTACTGTGAAACATTAACTTCTGGGTAGCTAAAAAAGCGCAGACTCCCCCTATACAAACTTTAATAGACTTTTTTCACTTAACCGGAAGCCTTATGCGGCAACTACAGGGGCTTCCCATCCAAGAGCTTTTAACTTTTTGAGATACGCATTGATCTTGCGTTCCTTATTGAACTGATTATAGTAATCCGCTCCCAGATCCTTGAAGGTCACTCCTTCTTTGAGGATGTGATAAATGGCTATCAGTATAGTATGAGCTATTGCAACATATGCCCGCTTTTTCCCACGATGTGCACTAATCCGCATGAACTGTGCATAGAAGTATGACTTCTTGTTCCTCACTGCACTGTGTGCACATATGACAAGCGTTTCTCTCAGCAGAGCGTTTCCCTTTCGGGTCTTTCCGGACTTTCGCTTTTTGGCACTCTCGTTATCACCCGGACATAATCCAGCCCATGACGCAAGGTGTCTATCACTTGGAAATCGCTCCATGTCCGTGCCAAGGACAGAGATGATTGCCTGTGCACTGGTGTTTGCAATACCGGGAATGTCCTGAATAACTTTCGCAGCCTGCTTTTCTTGCGGCTTCATGAAGCTATCAATGTCATCATCAAGCTCTTTAATGATTGCATTGAGTTCATCAAGGTGTTTGAGCAGAAGTCGCATCATTTTTCGCTGGATGTCAGACATGACTCCGTTTAGGTCATCAATAATCTGTTCCTTTGATGCTTTCAGGTTATGGGCTATGACTTTCTTTTCATAGAGAATGTCATATTCAGCAGAGTCAATCTGTTTTCCTGAAAGTATGTGCTCCAGGATGTTCCTGGCACTCTTGCCGTTGATATCCGTAATCGTACCGGATATCTTGATGTTGGCTCCTTCCAGCATCTTTTGGAGCCTGTTCAGTTCACGGTTACGTTCCCCGACAAGGCTCTTGCGGTAGCGGACGAGTTCCCGCAGCTCACGCTGGTCTTTGTCCGGGATATAACTTGCCTGGAGCAGACCGTGCGTAAGGAGATCAGCAATCCATTCCGCATCCTTTACATCCGTCTTCCGGCCGGGCACTGCCTTCATATGGCGGGCATTTACCACAATCGCATTCAGGTCAGAAGATTCAAAGATGTTGTATAGGGGCTTCCAATAGGAAGCTGTGCTTTCCATGGCAACCATTTCACAACCGCCATCCTTAAGCCAGTCAGCCATTTCCAGAAGTTCTCTGGTTGTTGCACCGAATTCACGAATCTCCTGCGTGTTGCCTTTTTTTAAGCAGGCGACAATGAGCTTCTTGTGCACATCAATACCACAACATTTGTCGTAAACTTTTTCCACAATAGCACCTCCAATGGATAGAATTTACGGCATGGCTTCCTGTCTTTTGATATTTTACTGTACGTCCTTCTGCCGTAGTGCGGCTGGACAGATGGTGGTGCAAATGAGGAAGCCTATATTCAGTTTTATAGGCGGGCTACAAGCCCAGATAAAAATCGAACTTGCCGTTATCTTTAGTATACACCTGAAACTACGGCAAGCAACTGAAAACCCAGTCATGTCCCATATATGTTTCATTTATGGTGGTGCCAAGTATGCGAGGCATGAAAGTTTTATATGTCAGTATACAAAGTATATCATAATTCAAAGATTAAAAAAAGAAGAAACATCTTTACAAATATTATGTAAAAATGTTTCCTCTTTTTTTAATAGGGGTATACGCTTTCTATTTGTTTTTTACGATTATTTTACGACAAATTCATGTAAAAACAGGGTGATTTTGCATGAATTTGACAATAGTAATCATTCTTAATGTTTACTGAAAAGTCTTATTTTACAAGGTTTTCTTGGTATGTTTTGTGACAGCTTGTTACAACTCTGCCGAGCAGTTGTGGTACACGTCCTGAACATCATCATCCTCATCGAGAAGATCCAGTGTTTTCTGGATATTTTTGATATCCTCTTCACTTGTCAGCTCCACATAAGTCTGCGGGATCATTGTCACTTCCGCATCTGCCATGACGATTCCTGCTTCCTCTAATTTCAGGCGCACTTCACTGAAATCTTCCGGAGCAGTCAGAATCTCAAAACTCTCCTCTTCTTCTGAAAAATCTTCCGCCCCAAAGTCCAGAGCCATCATCATCAGTTCATCTGCATCCATATCGCAGTCTTCTTTTGCAACGATGATCTGTCCCTTTTCATCAAACATAAAAGAGACGCATCCCGGTGTTCCTACATTTCCGCTTCCTTTTGTGAATGCATTTCTTACATTGGATGCAGTACGGTTCTTGTTGTCTGTCAGTGTCTTTACAATGATCGCTGTTCCGTTTGGCCCGTATCCCTCGTATGTGATGTGTTCGTAGTTGTCTCCCGAACCTTCTCCTGCCGCTTTCTTGATGTTTCTGTCGATCGTATCATTCGGCATATTATTTGCTTTTGCCTTTGCGATCACATCACGCAGACGGCTGTTGTTTGCCGGATCCGGACCGCCGCCTTCTTTTACTGCAACTGCAAGCTCTCTACCAAGCTTCGTAAAGATCTTTCCCTTTGCTGCATCATTTTTCTCTTTTTTGTGCTTAATATTTGCAAATTTTGAATGTCCTGACATTGCTCAATTCTCCTTTTATCTCATAAACTCGTTGTTCCATTTTATCACTCTTTTTTCGTTCTGTAAAGTTGTAACGCTGACATTTCCCGCCCATTTCCATTATGTAGGAAGTTCCAGGCTGATGCGGATCGCTTCATTGACTTCTTCCATAAATGTTCCGTCCACATGGCAGATATACTCCTTCAGCCGCTTTTTGTCCAATGTTCTGATCTGCTCCAGAAGTACCACTGAATTTTTCACAAGCCGGTATTTTTTTGCACTGATTTCAATGTGGGTAGGCAGCTTTGCTTTGTTCATTCTGGATGTGATCGCTGCACAGATCACTGTAGGACTGTGCTTATTTCCCACATCATTCTGGATAACCAGCACCGGCCGCACACCGCCCTGTTCTGAACCGATCACCGGACTTAAATCCGCATAATAAATATCCCCTCGTCTGACTGTCACGTTCTATTCACACTCCGATTCTTATACTTCAATTTTCTCCCCCTCAGGGAAGTATACTTGAGTATTCCCGCTTTTATCGGATGTATTCAACTGACATTTATTTTTCCAAAAGGTTGCTTCCCTTATAAACCCGGGGAATTCTTTTTCCAAGACAGCAGACAAATTCATAATTGAAACGACCGCAGATCTCGCTAAGTTCCTCCACCGTGATCTCATCGTCTCCGTCTCTTCCGATCAGAACGACTTCATCCATAAATACAGTATCCGGAATATCAGTCACATCTACCATAAACTGATCCATACAGACACGTCCCAGTATCCGTGCTCTTTTCCCACGGATCAGGACTTCTCCGCGATTAGATAAGCCTCTCGCATAACCGTCCCCGTATCCTACCGGAATGGTAGCCACTTTCATTTTCTTATCTGCCGTAAAAGTCCCTCCGTAACTGATGGAAGCTCCCGGCTCTACTTCTTTCACAAAGCTGACGTGGCTGATCAGGCGAAGTGCCGGCTTTAAGTCCACAGTCTCTTTTTTTACTTCCTCTGACGGATACAGTCCGTACAACGCAATTCCCGCACGGACCAGATTTTGTTTCCACTGTGGAAAATCAATGATTCCCGCGCTGTTATCGCAATGGTATTGCGAAATCGAAATCCCCCGCTTTTCAACCTCATTTCTCATCCATACAAATTTTCTGTACTGCTCTTCTGAAAATGTTTTATCCAGCTCATCTGCTTTTGCAAAATGCGTAAACATTCCTTCCAGGCATACATTTGGAAGTTTTTCAATCTGCCCGATCAGATCTGCGCTCTCCTCTGTTGCCGGAAATCCGAGCCGTTCCATCCCTGTATCGATCTTGATATGAAAATACGCTGTTTTTCCCAACTTTCGGGCAAGATTCGAAATCTCCTGTGCCATATCCAGTGTGTATACTGTGGCGCGCACCTCTTCTTTTATCATTTCTTCATACTGGTTCGGGAACACACATCCCAGCACCATCGTCGGTTTTTGAATTCCCGCTCTGTGAAGCTCCACTGCTTCTTCCAGAGTCGCAGTCGCATAGCCCCATACATCCGGATCGTCATCCAGCATACAGGCAATCGGAACCGCACCATGTCCATATCCGTCTGTTTTCACTACGGCAATAAATTTTGCGCCTTCTCCAACCCTCTTTTTCATCTGTTCCATGTTATATGAAATTGCATCCAGATCAATCTCTGCATACACTCTGCTGTGTTTTTCCATCATTATCTCCCCTTTTCTGTCTTTTTGATACAAGCTGCGATCCCCTCTGTCAGATCTTCTGCCAGAACGCTGTAAGCGCCTCTCCTCTCTCTGGCTGCATCTCCTCCACAGGCATGAAGATACACTCCCAGCACAGTCCCTTCATACACTTTCATATGCTGCGCCAGAAGCCCTGTGATCACCCCGGCAAGCACATCGCCGGAACCGGCCTTTGCCATCGCACTGTTTCCAGCAGTATTCAGAAACATCTGCCGGTCTTTTCCTGCCACAAGCGTACGTGCATCCTTCAGTACACAAACAACACCATAGCTGTCTGTAAATTCTTTTAACGCAGCAAATCTGTTTTTCCCAAGTTCCGGGATGGTACACCCCAAAAGTCCTGCCATTTCTTTCATATGTGGTGTCAGTACAAATGGCTTTTTTTCTTTTGGAAGAAGTTCCATATGATCCGCCAAAAGATTCAAACCGTCTGCATCGATCACACATGGGACCTCTGCATATTTCATCAAATAAGAAAGTATCTGCCCGGAGGTCCTGCTTTTTCCAAGTCCGCATCCGATACAGATTACATCTGCCCACTTCAAAAGACTTTGCAGTTTTTCTTCCTCATATTCTGTATAGGTGGATACGATCGCTTCCGGTAAGAGCTGCTGCAAAATCGTCCGGTTCGATTCTTCTGTATAGATCTGTACCAGACCGCCACCACTTATATAAGCTGCACGTGCACTTAAGTATGCCGCACCAGACATCCCCTTACTGCCCGTGATCATCAGAATCTTTCCATAACTTCCCTTGTGGGAATTCTTTTTCCGATCCGGAAGAAATTTGGAAAGATCCGATTTTTCCAATGTGTAACAGACTTCCGGATTTTCTTCAAAAAGTTTTGTCCCGATCCCGATTTCCACAGGGATTACCTCGCCCGCATAATCGGATCCCGGAAACAAAACAGTTCCCAGTTTCTCACATGCAAAAGAAACTGTCAAGTCCGCATGAAATGCCGTTCCCAGCACCTGTCCGTCAAAAGAGCTGATTCCTGACGGAATATCGATTGCCACTTTCTCTGCATGTATCTGGTTCATTTCTTCGATCACATCTTTATAATGCCCCTCGATCGTCCTGCTTAAACCTACACCAAACACAGCATCTATGACAACAGTATATTCTTTTGGGAGAATGTTTGTGACAACGGAAACACCCAGATTGGATGCGATCTGCCTCTGCTGTCTGCATTCTTCACTCATGGATGTTTCTTTCCCTGCAAAAACCGCACACACATCTTTTCCCTCCAGATAAAGAAGTCTTGCAACGGCGAATCCATCTCCACCATTATTTCCACTTCCGCACACAACAAGACAGTGATCCAGACTGATTCCTTTCTCTTTCATCACTTCCACTGTTTTCAGAGCTGCCCGCTCCATCAATACCAGAGAAGGAATCCCGATCTTTTGAATCGTATATTCATCCGCTCTCTGCATCCACGCTCCGTCTGGTAAATATCTCATACCCAATCTCCCTTCTGCTCCTGAAAAGAAAGGACGTGCAGCCAGACATTTTCCGACCACACGCCTTTGCACATGAACTGAGTTATTCTTACTTGTTTTGTTCTTCCCGGTGACGACTGACATTATATGACAGCTTCATCAGACTGTCTGAAAGATGTACGCTTTCTACGATCACATCTTTTGGCAGATTCAGATCTGTATGTGCAAAATTCCAGATAGCCTGGATTCCATTGTCCACTAATAACTCTGCAACTTCTTTTGCTTTCGATTTTGGAATCGTCAGTGCTGCAATCTCAATCTCATTGTTCTGAAGAAATTCCTGCAGCTCATCCATCATCCGTACCGGGATTCCGCGGATGGCAACTCCTTCAAGCCGGGGATTCACATCAAAAAGTCCTTTTAAAATAAATCCGCCTTTTTCAAAAGAGGCATAATTGGCAAGAGCCTGTCCCAGATTACCTGCACCTATGATAATGAAATTGTGGCTTCTGTCCAGTCCGAGAATCTTGCCGATCTCCGTATATAAATATTTTACATTATACCCGTATCCCTGTTGCCCGAATCCCCCGAAATTATTGAGATCCTGTCGAATCTGGGATGCCGTGACATGCATCTTCTTACTTAGATCGTTGGATGAGATCCTCTCCACCTGATCTTCCATCAAATCTCCAAGGTATCTATAATATCTGGGGAGCCTGCTGATAACTGCACGGGATATTTTTCTTTCTTCCACTGATTGTACCCTCCAATTTTAATCTTTTCTTATTATATAGAATTGTGAAAGATAAGTCAAACTTTTATATTGTATTTTGCCGTGTTTTCGTTATAATGAAATGGTGATGATTCGAAATAATCAGTTATTGTCAAAATACAGGAGGAATTTCATGATACTCGCATGTCATAGTTTAAATAAATCATTCGGCGACCATCTCATTGTCCGGGATGGCTCTTTTCATGTAGAAGACCGTGAAAAAGCTGCACTTGTCGGCGTCAACGGTGCAGGAAAATCAACAATCTTCAAAATGATCGTAGGAGAACTGCCTCTGGATGAAGGAGACGTTATTCTAGCAAAAGGAAAGACGCTTGGCTATCTTGCCCAGCATCAGAATCTGGATACTACAAACACGATCTATGAAGAACTAAAAACTGCAAAATCTGATATTATCGCTCTGGAGGCCCAGATCCGCGCCATCGAACTGGAGTTAAAATCTCTTTCCGGAGAGGAACTGACAAACCGTTTAAACACTTACAACCGGCTGATGTCAGAATTTGAATCGAAAAACGGTTACGCCTACGAAAGTGAGATCACCGGTGTTTTAAAAGGTCTTGGCTTTACAGAAGAAGAATTCTCAAAACCCACAGACACCCTTTCCGGCGGTCAGAAAACCAGGGTATCTCTCGGAAAACTTTTGCTCACAAAACCAGATATCCTGTTGTTGGACGAACCGACCAACCACCTGGATCTGAACTCCATCAGCTGGCTGGAGACGTATCTTCTGAACTATCCGGGTGCAGTTCTGATTGTTTCCCATGACCGGTTTTTCTTAAACCGCGTTGTGACAAAGGTCATCGAGATTGAAAACGGCTCTGTACGCATGTATACCGGCAATTACAAAGACTATGCACAGAAAAAACAGATGATCCGGGATGCGCAGCTCAAAGAATATTTAAACCAGCAACGTGAAATCAAGCATCAGGAAGCAGTCATTGAAAAACTGCGCTCTTTCAACCGTGAAAAATCAATCAAACGCGCGGAAAGCAGGGAAAAAATGCTCTCCAAAATCACACCTGTCGAAAGACCCGCAGAAGCGGCAAGAGAGATGCACTTTACACTGGAACCTTCCGAAGTCAGTGGAAATGACGTTTTAAGTATCGAATCCCTCGGGAAACGTTTTGACAGTCAGGTGTTATTCCATGATATCAGCTTTGAAATCAAGCGCGGAGAGCACGTAGCGATCATCGGAGACAATGGAACCGGAAAAACAACACTCTTAAAAATACTCAATCAGGTCGTAGAACCGGATTCCGGAAGTTTTACACTGGGTTCTAAGGTTCAGATCGGATACTACGATCAGGAACATCATGTGCTGCATAATGAAAAAACTATTTTCGACGAGATTTCTGACGATTATCCGACACTCACCAATACGCAGATCCGAAACACTCTTGCAGCATTTCAGTTTACCGGAGACGATGTCTACAAGCTGATCCGGGATTTAAGCGGTGGAGAAAAAGGACGTGTCTCTCTTGCAAAACTGATGCTTTCAGAAGCCAATTTTCTGATTCTTGACGAGCCGACCAACCACCTGGATATTACTTCCAAAGAAATTCTGGAGCAGGCACTCAACGAATATACCGGCACGGTTCTGTACGTATCCCACGACCGGTACTTTATCAACCAGACTGCCACCCGGATTCTGGAACTGGTCAACCAGACTTTTGTCAATTATATCGGAAACTATGATTACTATCTGGAGAAAAAAGAAGAACTGACCGCCGCATACGCCACCCCGGCTTCTGATCAGACAGTTCCTCAAAATACCACAGAATCGGCACCTTCAGACTCCAAACTAAGCTGGCAGGAACAAAAGGAACTGCAGGCAAAAGAACGAAAACGAAAAAATGAACTGAAAAAGACGGAAGACCGAATTGCTGTTCTGGAAGAACGAAATGTGGAAATCGACGAGCTGATGACGCAGGAAGAAGTCTATTCCAATTCTGTCAAATGTCAGGAACTTGCATTGGAAAAAGATGCAAACAATACCGAACTGGAAGAACTGTACGAAAAATGGGAAGAACTCGCAGAATAATCTGCGAGTCCTTTCCATTTCATTTTCTAATATCACTTCTTCCAGATAGGAGTCATTTCTTTTAATATCTCCGGTATTTTTTCATAAAAATTTTCCACATCAAACTTTCCATAGTATATGATATCCATATCCGCAGCTTTTCCGAGATAGATCATCTCATCTTCGTTCTGCTCTTGCAAATGAGGTTGTATATATGTGGACCACAGGTTTCGATTTAAATAAACCATTGCAATTTCCCTTTTTTCTGCTCCCTCTCCCACTGTTACAGGGTTACAAAAAACAGAGCCTGCCGAATCACTTCCTGCATAGGATAAATAGGCATTCTCTCCGACTATTTCCACTTCCATTTTCTGTGGATCAAACGGGATCGGCTCTTTCGGAAGCACCAGAATTGTATAAACTCCTGCCAGAAGGGCGCACACAAGAATCGCCCCAAGTATTGCTGCTGCGATCCTACGGTTGATCAATCTGTGTTTTAATTTCTGAAACAGTTCTTTTTCTGCCTGATTGATTTTTTTCTTATTCGGCAATATTATTTTTGCCCGCATTTTTTCCATTTCTTTTCTGCAGTCTTCACATTCCTTCAAATGTTCTTCTACCAGCTTCTTTGTATCCTCACTCACAATTTCATCTACATACAGCGGCATGATATCCTGTATTACATTACAACTGATTTTACTCATATCCCTGCTCCTCCATATACTCTTCAATTTTCTTTTTCGCTCTATAAAAAGTAACTCTCGCCCAGCCGGAACTTTTTTGAAATAATGTTCCGATTTTTTCATAAGAAAGTTCTCCAAACACCCGCAAATTAAACACTTCTTTATATGGTTCTTCCATATTGTGAAGGAACTTGTGAATCAAAAATGCCTTTTCTTCATTCACCAGATTTTCTGCAAAATGAACTCCTACATCTACTACGTTTTCATACTCTGTCCAATCTGCATCATGCTTTTTTCGTCTGCAGTAGCTAAAATATGTATTCTTCGCAATTGTAAAAAGCCAGGCTCTGATATCCTTTCTCCCGTCAAATTGATTCAGAGATTTTAATGCTTTTACAAACGTCTCCTGCGCAATTTCTTCTGCTGTCACTTCATCCGGCGTCAGGCTGCGAACATATAGAAAAACTTCCCGAAAATACAGCTGATATATTTTTTCGAACTCCACATCTCCCCCTCCTTTCACCTTAATAACTGCTCACATTCTAAAACGTTACAAATCTTTTCATTTTATTATATAAAAACTTACTAAATTTCTGATTATCTTTTCATAAGTTGGTAAATGCCGATATATCCCGTATTTTAGGGCTTTATCGGTATTTTCTTTTTGGAAGATACCTTGCATAAGCTGGCATTTACCAGCATGAAAATGCAACCAAAAGTAGTAAATGAGTAGTAAATATAAGCTCCGATATTAACAAGCCAGTCTTTCCAGTTCCGCTTTTGCAGATTGAAATGTACCGTGTGCGTAATAGCCAAGTGTCATGGTTATGTTAGCGTGTCCCATGAGATATTGCAGGGTGTTTGGGTTCATTCCTCTATTTGCCATATTCGTACAATAAGTATGCCTGAATGAATGTGGTGTGATGTTCGGTAACTTATCCGTGTGATACTTGTTATATTTCTTAATCAATCCTCGCACCATACCCTCATAGTTTCCTGCAACTTTAGGCAAGCCCTCACGGTTTAAGAATAGGAAATTGCTGTAACCACCTACAATCAGCGGTTGTGCTTTTCCTCTGCTCTTTAGTATTCTTTGGATTGCTTGATAAGCCCGTTCTGTCAATGGAAGTTCCCG
>ENA-OPRU01000078-OPRU01000078.1-human-gut-metagenome-genome-assembly--contig:-NODE-78-length-81212-cov-7.627081_pt1 | contig 81212 bp, 72 predicted proteins | sample MGYA00241897_ERZ501888 | MGnify/ENA primary metagenome ERZ501888 (study PRJEB25962, sample SAMEA2042398) | human gut metagenome | biome: human gut; feature: human-associated habitat; material: faeces... | reverse complement strand
ACGTCTGAACAGCATATTTAGGAGGTTACTATGTCTACGGATGAAAATAAAATACAGAGAGCAGAAATTTCAACTGCTCTTCCCGATAAGAAAGAATTATATGAAAAATTATATTCTGTTATAGAAGAGAACCAGAAAAAAGGCACAAAGGCATTTATATCCATTGCAGTCAGTTTATTTGGGATTTATGAGCACGAGCTATATAAAGAAAAAAATTATGCGAATATCTATGACTTTGCCTTTGAACAGTTCGGTTTAAGCAAGACAAATGTGTTTAATTATTTGAACATTGTAAAAAATTTTGGCATGAAGGATGAAAACGGAGAAGGCTTCAAAGGCTTAAAAGCAGAATATGAGAAGTTTTCCTCCTCCCAGTTAATTTCCATGTTGAAATTAAACGAACAGTTAAGGGAGGAAATTACACCTGATATGTCCGTGCGTGAAATCAACCGAAAACGTCGTTATTGGGAGGAGGAACACCCTATTGCTACGGATGAAAAAAGAATATCGGTTGCCAGTAAAAAGCCTAAAAAAGAAAAGGTTGAATTGCTGAAAACAGGGAATATACAAGAAATTCTGGAAGGAACAGCCCTGTTAAGTAAAATTGCAGAGCAGGAAGAGCGTTATCCAGAAAAAGAATATGACGTTGTAGTATCTTTAATTTATAAAGAATAGGAGTTGCAATATGGAAAAAACAGAAGAAAATATTGTGCAGAACAATAATATACAAAGGCACGCATTTCAAGTGACAATCAATAATCCGCTGAAACATGGTTTTGACCATTTGGAAATCAAAAAGACTTTAATAGAGAAATTTGCCACACTGCGTTATTTCTGTATGGCAGATGAAATCGGTAAGCAGGGAACTCCACATACCCATATTTATGTATGTTTTAAATCACGTGTCCGTTTTTCTACTGTACAAAAGTATTTTCCGACAGCACATATTGAAAAACCTCATGCAAGTGTACAGAGCAATATTGATTATATCTGCAAACGTGGCAAATGGGAAAATACAGATAAAGCGGATACTAAAGTAGAAGGAACTTTTGAAGAATGGGGAACTGTGCCACTCCAGAAAGGCACACGTCCAGATATGGAAGAACTGTACCAAATGATTGATGCTGGATACAGCAATGCGGAAATACTGGCAATCAATAATGATTATATTCTGGATATTGACAAGCTGGATAAGGTGAGAACTATGCTTTTAATAGAGAAATATAAAGGAAAACGTAGAATAAATCTGAAAGTGATTTATATCAGTGGGGCAACCGGAACTGGCAAAACCAGAGGGGTTTTAGATGAACATGGAGATGAAAATGTTTACCGCATCAATGACTATCAGCATCCGTTTGACGGGTATAGCTGTCAGCCTGTGTTAGCTTTTGATGAATTCAGAAGCAGTCTGAAATTATCCGATATGCTGAACTACTGTGACATATATCCTATTGACCTTCCAGCACGGTATGCTAATAGATTTGCCTGTTATGAAACGGTATATATCATTTCTAACTGGGAATTAGAGCAACAGTATAAAGAGGTACAGGAGGACAATCCAGAGTCATGGAGGGCATTTTTAAGGCGCATACATGAAGTCAGAATTTATGATAGAGACGGAAAGGTTACAAACTATGAGTCTGTGGAAAAATATTTAAAGAGGAAGGAAGAATTTTGTACACTGACATCAGAAGATGACTGCCCCTTTGAAAAATAGGCAATGTATTTTATAAGCACAGAGAGGAAAGACACTTTATTTTCGTTCGCTAAAATAAATAGGAGAGGTAAATGATGGATAAGGTATTACTGAATGTAAAAGAAGTAAGTGAGTATTTAGGTCTTGGAGAAACCAAAACAAGAGAATTGTTAAGAAATCCTAAAAATGGCTTTACCGTTCGAATAGGCAATCGTTTATATGCTCATAAAGAGAAATTAGATATTTGGTTAAAAAATCAAATATTGTAGTGACAATCAAGAATGAAACTGGAAAAACTTGCCATCTAATCCGATTGCTTATTTGAAAAATGCAAGATATGTGGTAGAATTGAAAAGAATTTAATAGTTCTTTTCCCGATTTGCTAGGAAAGGAGGCAGTGATGGGGAAATCACTTAACGGGAAAGAATTAGGGAACGGAATATCACAAAGAAAAGACGGATTATATCAAGCCCGATTTACCAACCGTTTCGGTAAAAGGCAAACAATTTATGCGAAAACTTTAAATGAGGTAAGGCATAAGCTGAGAACTGAACAGTATAATGATGAAAAAGCAATCAATGTTGTTGATACAAATATGACATTGGATGAATGGTTTGACATCTGGCTGAGCACCTGTAAGAAGAATTGCAGGAATTCCACCAAAATGCTCTATATTACCCACTATAAGCGTATTCAAGGCGAATTAGGGTGGCGGAAATTAACGTCGTTGAACCTGATTGTTATGCAGGAAGCATTTAATAAGCTAAAGACGGATAACACAAGGAAACATTCGAAAACCATACTGGTAGATATGCTGAATAAGGCAGTTGATGCCGATTTACTTGTAAAGAATGTTGCAAAGCAGATAAATACAGTCATTTCCAAAGAGGAGAAAAAAGAAAGGCGTGTTTTAACAGTAAAAGAGACAGAGCTTTTCTTGGAACAGGCAAAAGGGAACTTTTATGAAAATCTGTTTATTTTGGCATTAGAAACAGGCTTGCGAGTGGGCGAATTGTCAGCTTTACAATGGGAAGATGTCGACTTCAAGAATAAAGTTCTCCATGTAAGGCATACCTTGTGTTATTTCAGCAAAAACGGAAAATATGTATTTGAAATGCACGATACGAAAACAAATAACGGAAAGAGAACCATTCCGTTGACTGCAAAAGCAATCCATAGTCTGAAATGTCAAAGAATACAAAAGCAGGAAATTATTCTAAAAGGCAGAACCGCAGAAGAAGAATTTCAAAATCTTGTTTTTGTTACAAGGAAAAATCGACCAACAAAGCTGGGGGTAATCAATCGATGTATACATTCGGTTATTCAGAACATAAACAAAGCAGGGATAGATTTTCTTCCCTTTACAGCACATACATTTCGCCATACTTTTGCAACAAGAGCAATCGAATGTGGAATGAACCCGAAAACCTTGCAAAAAATTTTGGGACATGGCACATTACAGATGACAATGGATTTATATTGCCATGTAACAGAAGATACGCTGTTCTCAGAAATGGAAAAGTTTGAGAAATGGTGTAGCTAAGTATGAAATGGTGTAAAAATGGTGTAGTAGGGATAAAAATAGAAATTAAGGGCTTAAAAAAGCCCTTAATTACAATAGTTTCAGCAATAGAGAAGCATAAAGTGTATAAATATTTCTGAAATACTTAATGTGACAACTCTGGTCATAAAAAATTAGAATTTCTCTCCTGAGAGTAATTCGTAAGCTTCTACATATTTTTCAACAGTTTTGTCAATGACTTCTTCCGGCAGAAGGAAATCGCTTTCCGGATTTGCTTTCAGCCAGTCACGAACGTACTGTTTGTCAAAGGAAGGCTGTCCCTGTCCCGGTTTGTAGCCTTCTAATGGCCAAAATCTGGAGCTGTCCGGTGTAAGCATTTCATCGCCCAGAACCACGTCTCCGTTTTCATCTAAACCAAATTCAAATTTTGTATCTGCAATGATAATATTTTTTGTCAGTGCATATTCAGCACATTTTTTATATAGTGCGATTGTGTAATCACGAATTTTTTCTGCGTATTCCTGTCCACGTCCCGGATATAATTTTTCTAAGGTTTCAACTGTATCTTCAAAGGAAACATGTTCATCGTGGTCACCGATTTCTGCTTTTGTAGTTGGTGTGTAAATCGGTTCAGGCAGCTTATCGGACTCCTGTAATCCTTCCGGAAGCTTAATACCGCATACAGTCCCGTTTTTCTGATAGCTTTCCCAGCCGCTTCCTGTAATATATCCACGCACGATGCACTCAACAGGGAGCATTTCCAGTTTTCGGCAAAGCATAGTATGTCCTTCGAACTCCGGCTGCTGGAAGAATTCCGGCATATCCTTTACATCTGTTGAAATCATGTGGTTTGGAACAATATCCTTTGTAAAATCAAACCAGAATTTTGACATTTTTGTAAGGACAACACCTTTATTTGTAACTGTGTTTTTAAGAATGTAGTCAAATGCGGAAATTCTGTCTGTTGCATAAATTACTAATTCTTCTCCAATGTCATAAACCTGACGTACTTTTCCTTCTTTAAATGGTTTGTACTCCTGCATGTGTTTTCACCTTTCTTCTTATATATATAATTATAATTTGAACCGCTTTTATTGTAACAAATTTTTGAAAAAAAGAAATAGTATTTCCAAAAAAAGTATAAAATCTTTTAAACTTCTCCCAGAACCTCAGAAAGAGCCTGTAAAAGCTCGTTGTTTTTTTCCGGACTCATCATGCAGAAACGGATGAAGGAGTTATCCAAAAACGGGAAGGTAGAACAGTCACGTATCATAAGGCCTCTGCGGATGCAATAGTCAAAGACCTGTTCGGAGGTAACGTCTTCCTTTAAAATTTTTATCAAAAGGAAGTTGGAACAGGAAGGGTAAACCTTTACGCTTTTCCATGAAGACAAGGTGTTGAAAAGCCGTTCTCTTTCTCCTGAAATTAAAGCTCTTGTTTTGTCAATGTACTCTTTATCGGAAAACATAATACAGCCTGCGATTTCTGCCAGACTGTTGATAGTCCAAGGATTTTTCTTTGTGTTAATGTATTTTAAAAGGTCAGGATTTCCTGTTACTGCATACCCCAGACGCAGACCGGGAGCTGCAAAAAATTTGGAAATTCCACGTAGAACAATGAGATTATTATAATTGTTGGTAAGAGGAATAGAAGAAATTTTGCTATCTAAAGGAGCAAATTCTTCATAAGTTTCATCTACCATAACACAGGTTCCATACTGGAGACAGGTATCTAAAATTTTTCGCATATCTTTTCTGGTAATGGCAGTGGATGTAGGATTATTAGGGTTACAAAGCACCAGTAAATCAATACTGTCATTTAAATGTGAACAAAAATCAGAGATATTGATTTGAAAATCATTTTCTTCCAGCAGAGGATAATAGAGAGTTTGTCCTCCTTTTAATGCAATTTCGCGCTCGTATTCTGAATAAGTAGGGCCTAAAATTAAGGCTTTTTTTGGATTTGTTGTCTGAATAAACAGAGAGATTAGCTCGGTAGAGCCATTTCCCACAATAATATTTTCAAACTGAGCACCGGTATAGTCACAGATGCTTTTACGGAGTTTTGTATAATCTCTGTCAGGATAGTTTGTGATAGCGTCAATATGAGTTGAGAGCGTATCTCTTAACAAAGGAGAGATGCCAAGGGGATTTACATTGGCAGAAAAGCTGGTAATATCCTCTTTTTTTATATGATAGATTTTTTCGATTTTTTCCAAATCGCTTCCGTGGAAGTGGTCTTTATGTTTCAGCATGAAATAGCCTCCCTTTTTGTATTAAAGTTGCACAGCAATCCATTGTAGTGTATAATCCATAGTAGCAGAATATTGTTAATTGTTCAATAAAAAGAAGACGGAGTAAAGGTGATATTTTGAAAACACGAATGGATCAACTGATAAACGGAAGATTTGAATACGATGTACCGGGGCTTATCTTATCAACAGAAAAAATTGTATTAAAAATAATGCCGGAAGAAAAGCTCAGGGGTGAATTAGAATTTGCAGCACAAGATAAACGAAAAATAAAGGGAATAGCATATTCTACACATAGACGGTTTCTTTTAGGAAAAGAAAAATTTACAGGAGAAAAAATTATTCTGCCTTATGGAATAGATGCCAAGGGGCTGAAAAGTGAAGACAAAATAGAAGGAGAGATTGTTTTAAGCACCAGTATAGGAGAATACAGGGTGCCTTTTTCTATTGAAGTAAGGAAAGCACAGGTGAGGACTTCTCAGGGAACAGTAGGAACACTGGAAGAGTTTGTTGCTCTTGCAAAGGAGGATTTTCGAGAGGCATATCAGCTCTTTGTGGAAAAATCATTTCCACAGCTTTTAAAGGGAAGAGAAGAGTTGCTGCCTTATTATGAAGCAATGGTAAAAATGCCTGCTCCTTATCAGAATTTAGAAGAATTTTTAATCAAAGCAGGCTTGAAAGAACCGGTTTCTCTAAGTCTGGAAAAGGAAAAGCTGGAGCTTTACGAAGTACAGAGCTCTTTAAAAGATACCCTGCGGATAAGACGCAGCGGATGGGGATTTTTAAGAGCGGAAATTACGGTATCGGGAGATTTTCTGGAGGTAGAAAAACAGGTTATTCATGACGGACACTTTATCGGCAGTGTATATGATTTGGAGTATATTATCCGCAAGGAATGTCTGGGAAAAGGGAAAAACTTTGGCAGAATTTCCATTAAAACCGTATACGAAACCATTACTTATGAAATTATGGTGTCAAAAAGCAATCGAATACAGGTGGACGTAACCGCTTATGAGAAAAGAAAAAAGCTGGAAGCGGCAAAAGCTCTGTTAGAACTTCAGCTGGGAAAGGTGACTGCTTCAGAATGGTGCGAGAATACAAAGGCTCTTTTAGATGAATTAAAAGAAAACGGTTATTATTCTACAGAATGTCAGCTTTTTGAAGCTTATATGTGGGTTTTAAGCGGGAGAGAAGATGAAGCAAGACGACTACTGGACTCTTTGGAAAACAATCAGAGAGTGAAGGACGAAGAAATTTTAGAAGGAGCATTTTTGTACCTTGACGAAATTTCCCACAGAAGCACACAGCTGAAAGAAAAGACAGCAGTGCGTCTGCATCAGCTGTACCAAAGACGTGTGGACAGCTGTCTGTTATTATACATGATTTTTGAGATGGATGAAGAAGTTCTGAGAACCCAGTCCAGAAAGATGTTCTTTTTAGAGGAACAGTATCGAACAGGCTCAAGAAGTCCGTTTTTATATCTTATGGCGTGTAAATTGGGCGCAGAGGACGGCTCTGTTTTCCGAAAAATGAATCATTTTACTGTGCAGGTTTATCGCTTTGCACAGAAATACGGAATGCTTACAGAAGAAATGGCATTTCGTGCAGTGGATTTAGCAGGACAGTTGAAGTGTTTTTCAAAACCGGTGTATGAAATTTTAACTTATATTTATGAGAAGTATCCTTCAGCGTTGGCTATCAAAGGCATTTGCCAGTTTGTGATGAAAGGCGAACCGAGAAAACTGGAATATTTTAAATGGTATGATTTGGCAGTGCGTGCAGAACTGAAAATCACAGGCTTGTACGAATATTATATTGAAACTATGAGCAGGAATTACCAGAAGGTACTGCCAAAGGTCATCCGTCTGTATTTCGGCTACAATAATACATTAAGCGACCAGAGAAGAGCATTTATTTACAGCAATATTATTCGAAATAAAGAAACAGACAAGGAAACCTATCAGGCGTACAAACAAAATATGGAGGCTTTTGCCTGCGATAAGATTAAAGAAGGCAGAATGAATGAAGATTTTGCAGTGGTTTATCAGGAGTTTTGTGTAAATTCCGAAGATGAAAATGTGCGTGCGGCATTGGCAAAGGTACTATTTACTTACAGACTTTATTGTGACGACCCGAAAATCTGCAAGGTCATTGTCCGCCACACTGCAATGAAGGAAGAACAGGTGTACCTGTGTACCGACAGAACAGCCTATATCTCTCTTTATACACAGGATGCGGCAATCTTATTTGAGGACAGCAGCAAGCGCAGATATGCAGGGACAGTAGATTATAATCTTCACAAGCTTTTAGATATTGAAGAGCTGTCGGGAAAACTGGCAAAGGACGGGCAGAGATATGCGGGAATGCTTTTACACACCTGTGGGGAATTAAAGCACGAAAATCCTATTACAGAAGAGAATATTTCCAGCTTTGAAGCCGTTTTAAAGCAGGATATCTTTGAGGAGGATTATCGGCAGGAAATCCGTAAGCGTCTGCTTCTTTATTATGAGTCACAGATGGACAACCGGAATTTAAGGGAGTCCTTGAAGGAGATGGATTTTAAAGCTTTTGCAAAAGTAAACAAAAGCCTGCTGGTTACGATTTTGGTAAAACAGGATATGTTTGTGGGAGCTTATGATTTAATCTGCGAATACGGATATGAAGATGTGGATATGTCGGTTCTTTTAAGAATGTGCAGCAGAATGATTTTGAATTTAGAGTTTGAATACGAGGAAGAATTGCTGCTTCTGACGGGATATATTGTAAAATCCGGTATTTATGATGAAATTCTTTTAAAATATATGGCGTCACATTTTGAAGGTCCTGTACGGGAGATGACAGAACTGTGGAAGCGTGTCAGAGGTTTTTCTCTGGACTGCTATGCTTTGGAAGAACGAATTCTTCGGTACAGTATGTTTACCAGAATTTATTCTGAGCAGGGGCTGGAGGTTCTGAAAGATTATATACAGCAGGGTGGAAATGAGCATGTTGTTCTGGCTTATTTGACTTTTGAGTCTTACGGCTATTTTGTAGGCGGAAAAGAAACAGGGGAAATTCTCTTTGAAGCATTAGAAAATCTCATGGAAAAAGAATGGGAGTGCGACATTATCTGCAGATTGGCTCTTTTAAAGCATGACACAGAGCAAAATAAATGGGATACAAAGAAAAAGCAGAGAGCTCAGAAAATTTTGGAGGAATGTAGAAGAGAAAGGCTGAAATTTGAATTTTTCCAGAATATGCCAAGGGAGCTTTTGCAGGCATGCCAGATGGAAGATAAAATGTTTGTGGAATGTAAGGCAGGACCGGGAGCAAAGGTTACGCTTTACTATCAGGTGGAGAGAGAACATGTGATTTCCGAAGAAAAAACAGAGCCTTTAAAAGAACGGTATCAGGGTATTTATAACAAAGAATTTATCTTGTTTTACGGAGAAAAGCTTTTGTATCGTTTTGTAATCGAGCGAAACGGACAGACATGGGAAATTCCACAGCAGATTTTACAGGTAGAGGCTACGGAAGCATACGGACACAGTAAATATCAGTTGTTAAATCGAATGTTAAAGCTGTTAGAGGAAGGAAAGACAGAAGAGCTTTCAAAGCTGGAGCAATCTTATTTGAAACAGGAAAGACAGGTGGCACAATTATTTGAATTGCTGGATTAAGGGGTGAAAGAAATGAACGAAACGAGAAACATTATAGTAGGGCTGGAAATCGGAAAGCTTCAATCACAGCTTTGTTATTACGACAGGAAAGAGAAAGAGCCGATTTCTGTTTCTGTAAAGGCAGGGAGCAATCAGTATCTTTTTCCCACCCTGTTATCCGTAAATCCGGAAAAGGAAATCTGGCACTACGGGCTGGAGGCAGAATATTTTTCAGCCAATGAAGGGGAAACTGCAGTAAACGGACTGTTAGGTATATGGGGAGAGGCAGAACCTGTCCGTGTAGGAGAAAAGGTTTTTGAGGCTGCCAAGCTTATGGAAGCTTATTTAAAAGGCGTATTATCTCTTTTGGGAGTGGGAGAGCCTGTAAGACAGATAAAGGGGCTGATGATTACCATTCCAAAGCTGTCTTCCGCTATGGTACAGGTGGTTTATGAGGCAGCCGCAGGCATGGGATTTTCCAGAAATCAGATTTTTTTGCAGGATTATGATGAGAGCTTTTATTATTATGTTATGAACCACAGGAAGGATAATTGTACAAGAAAAATCGGCTGGTTCTTATTTGACAATAATCAGGTGTCCTTTGCAAGATTGGTGATGGACAACCAGAAAAGACCGGCAATGGCGTATATTGAGCATGGAATTACAGCGGAATTATCCACAGATCCGGTAAAGAGAGATGAGGATTTCTACCGTTTAATTGACCGTTCCTGTGGAAAAGAGCCTTATTCCAGTATTTATATGGTGGGAGAAGGATTTGAACAGGAGTGGGCAGTGCGTTCTGTTCCGTTTTTGTGCAGAAATCAGAGACACGTTTTTTATGGAAATAATCTCTATGTAAAAGGGGCTTGCTATGGAGCCAGAGAGAAATGTGATGAAGGAATTTTAAAAGGATATTTGTATTTAAGTCCTTCTTTGATACAAAATAATGTGGCAATGGAAATGCTAGTGAACGGTTCCCCGAAGACGTATCCTTTGGTAGAAGCAGGTAAGAACTGGTATGAAATTCATAGGGAATTGGAACTGATATTAGATGAAAAAGAGGATTTGGAATTTGTAGTAACCCCTATGGAAGGTGGAAGTAAAACCAGATTTAGTATGAAGCTTCCGGGGCTTCCGAAAAGACCGAATAAAACTACAAGGCTAAAAATCTGTATATCTTATGAAAGTAGCGAAACCTGTGTGATTGTTGTGGAAGACATGGGATTTGGGGAAATGTTTCCCTCTAATGGAAATGTGTGGACAGAGAAAGTGTCATGGTAAAGGAGGACAGGAATGAGCGGATATATTTTATGTCAGTTAAAACGAGCAGAAATTCCCTATTATATCGAGAATATCAGCACCAATATTTATAGCATTGAGGAGCTGTGCTACTATTTTTACCATAACATTTATCTTCTGGATGAAAGTATTTTAAACGAGCATCTCTGTGACTGGATACGGAAGGAATTCGGTCTGGAGAAATTATATCGCCGTCTTTACAAGGTATTGGAAGAAGATATGGGAACAGGAGAATTTATTCTCGCTGTATTTAAGGAAATCAATTATCTGACACATCAGGAATTTAAGAAATTAAATGAGCAGATTTCTCTTTTGGAGCAGCAGCCCAAGATTCTCCGTGAGAAGAAAAAGGGAGATTATCTGGTAGAAAACAAAATGTATGTAAATGCTGTGAAGATATACGAAAATGCTCTTTTAAAAGAAGATAACGAGGGGCTGGGAGAACAGTTCCGTGGCGGCATTTATCACAATATGGGATGCGCTTATCTGCATTTGTTTCAGTTTGAGGAAGCAGCAGAATGTTTTTTGAAAGCCTATCAGTTTCTGCATACAAAGCAGGTGCTTTCCCATTATCTTATGGCGTGCTGTATGGGAAATCCGGAAGAATTTTCGGGCATATGTAACCGTATGGGAGCTTCTCCCCAGATGCAGGAGGAAATAAAAGAAAAGCTGAAGGAAGCTGGTGAAACGGTGGAGGAACCGCAAAATCAGGAGCTGGGAAAATGTTTAGAAGGTTTTATTAAGGAATATCACAGAAGCACAGGATTTTAGGGAATGGTTTTTTTCGGGACTATTTTCGTCTTGTGTTTTTAAAGGTAATGATATATAATCCAGATGTATTACACTGAGTAAGTATAAGAAAGCAGAGGTAAGAAGAATATGAGTACAGACAGATATGTAAGCCCATTATCCGAACGTTATGCAAGCAGAGAAATGCAGTATATTTTTTCTCCGGATATGAAATTCCGTACATGGAGAAAGCTGTGGATTGCTTTGGCTGAAACAGAAAAGGAATTAGGTTTGAATATTACCCAGGAGCAGATTGACGAATTAAAAGCCAATGCCGACAACATCAATTACGATGTGGCAAAGGAAAGAGAAAAACAGGTTCGTCATGATGTTATGTCCCATGTTTATGCTTATGGGGTACAGTGTCCAAAAGCAAAGGGAATTATTCATTTAGGTGCAACAAGCTGTTATGTAGGTGACAATACAGATATTATTGTTATGACAGAGGCGTTGAAACTGGTTCGTAAAAAACTGGTGAATGTTATTGCAGAATTGGCAAAATTCGCAGAGGAACATAAAGCTCTGCCAACACTTGCATTTACTCATTTTCAGCCTGCACAGCCTACAACCGTAGGAAAGAGAGCAACTCTTTGGATGCAGGAATTCTTATTAGATTTAGAAGATTTAGATTTCGTACTTAGTACCATGAAGCTGTTAGGCTCGAAAGGAACAACAGGAACACAGGCAAGCTTTTTGGAATTGTTTGACGGAGATCAGGAAACTATTGATAAAATCGACCCGATGATTGCACAGAAAATGGGATTTAAGGAATGTTATCCTGTTTCCGGTCAGACTTATTCCCGTAAAGTAGATACAAGAGTTTTAAATGTGCTGGCAGGAATTGCTGCAAGCGCTCATAAATTCTCCAATGATATCCGTCTGCTTCAGCACTTAAAAGAAGTAGAAGAGCCTTTTGAAAAGAGCCAGATCGGTTCCTCTGCTATGGCATATAAGAGAAACCCGATGAGAAGCGAAAGAATTGCGTCTCTGTCCAGATTTGTTATGGTAGATGCGTTAAATCCTGCCATTACATCTGCAACACAGTGGTTTGAAAGAACATTGGATGACTCTGCAAATAAACGTCTTTCTGTTCCGGAAGGCTTCCTTGCCATTGACGGTATTTTAGACCTTTGCTTAAATGTGGTAGACGGTTTGGTTGTATATCCAAAAGTTATCGAAAAACGTTTAAGAAGCGAGCTTCCGTTTATGGCAACAGAAAATATTATGATGGATGCTGTAAAAGCAGGAGGAGACCGTCAGGAATTACATGAAAGAATTCGTGAGCTTTCCATGGAAGCAGGAAGAAATGTAAAAGTAGAAGGTAAAGACAACAACCTTCTGGAACTGATTGCGGCAGATCCGGCATTTAACATGACACTGGAGGATTTACAGAAAACTATGGATCCTGCTAAATATACAGGACGTGCGGCAGTTCAGGTAGATAACTTCTTAAAGAAAGTAGTTCATCCTGTTTTGGAGGCAAATAAAGAGCTTCTGGGTATGACAGCAGAAATCAACGTGTAAAATACAACAGAAATGAGAGGACATGATATGAAACAGGAAAAGAAGGGGAGAGCTTCGGCGCTTTTACCCATTGGAATATTCCTTGTCATCTTTATCGGTGCGGGAATTATTTCCAATGATTTTTATACAATGCCTGCCATTGTGGGATTTTTAATCGCTTTGGTTGTGGCGTTTTTACAGAACCCCAGAGTGCGTTTTCACGATAAGATTTCCATTATTTCTAAAGGTATCGGAGAAGAAAATATCGTGACAATGTGTCTGATTTTCCTTGCTGCCGGTGCTTTTTCCGGTACGATTAAGGCAGCTGGGGGAGTAGAAAGTACTGTAAATTTAGGGCTTTCTATTATGCCGTCATCTATTGCAGTAGTAGGATTATTTATTATCGGATGCTTTATTTCTGTGTCTATGGGAACATCTGTGGGAACCATTACGGCAATGGCTCCTATTGGTGTGGGGATTGCAGAAAAAACAGGAATTGCTGTGCCGATTTGTATGGGTGCCATTGTATGCGGCGCTATGTTTGGTGATAATTTATCCATGATTTCTGATACAACAATTGCAGCTGTTCGAACACAGGGATGTGAAATGAAGGATAAATTCAAGGAAAATTTCCTTATTGTATTGCCGGCAGCAATTATAACAGCTGTTATTTTCTTCTTTATTGCCAGTGGAAACGCAGGAAAAATTGATGAAGAGCTGAATTATGAAATTGTAAAGGTAGTACCGTATCTGGTAGTGTTGATTGGCGCATTAGTGGGAATTAATGTGTTTGTTGTTTTGATTGCAGGAACGGTTTTATCCGCTATTGTAGGTGTGGGAACAGGAGCCTTTGCCATTGGAGAAGTATTCCAGAAAATGGGCGAAGGAATTACCAGTATGTATGACATTACGGTTATTTCCATTATTGTAGCTGCTATTGTAGCTTTGGTAAAGGAATACGGCGGAATTGAATTTATTTTGAATGTGATTAAGAAGCGAATTAACGGACCAAGAGGTGGAGAATTTGGTATCTCCATTCTGGCATTGCTGGTAGACTGCTGTACAGCAAATAATACAGTGGCAATCGTTATGTCAGGTCCCATTGCAAAGGAAATCAGTGAGGAGTTTGACGTATCACCGAGAAGAAGCGCTTCTTTACTGGATATTTTCGCATCGGTAGGACAGGGAATTATCCCTTACGGAGCACAGCTTTTGACAGCGGCAGGACTTTCTGCATTGTCTCCGGTACAGATTATGCCATATCTGTTTTATCCGATTTTGATGGGTGTCAGTGCGGTTTTGTTTATTCTGTTTAGAAGAAGAACGACAAAATAAAAAACAGCAATAGGTTATGTGGCCTATTGCTGCTTTTTTATTTTACTCCGAAATCCAATAATTGCCGAACAGCATTTTTCTTACTTGTGAAATGAACAGCATGAAAACCAAGTGCTCGTGCTTCAGCGATATTGTCCATTAAATCATCAATAAAGACGGCTTTCTGTGGAACGATTTCAAAATCTGTAATCAACTTTTGATAGATTTCCGGTTCCGGCTTTATGCAGTGTATTTGCCAAGACATGTATCCTCCGTCTACAAGCTTTAGAAAATCCAGTTCTTTTGTACATCGGTCATAAACAGGTTTCGCAAAGTTGGATAAAATATAAATTTTATATCCTCGTTTTTTTAAATAACTCAGCCAGTCTTTTGTGTAAGAATAGGTAGAAATGGTTTTTCCCACAGCATCAAAGGTTTCACGAATTTCTTTTTCGTAATCAGGTGCATTGGAAATAAAAGTCTGTAAAAGTTCTTCTTCTGACAGAATTCCACGGTCTGCTTCCGCCCATTCCTTGCTGAGAAAAACAGCTTTGGCTACGGCAGTTCCCGTTTTTTCATCATATCCTAATTCTTTTAAGAGTTTCTTCCAGTCATATTTTGCAAGCACATTGCCAATATCAAAAATCAGCGTATCGATTTCGGAAGCTTCCGCAGAGATTTTGGGTATTTCTTCATCCTTGGGGTGTGTCCATTTGTATACCAGCATAAAAGCATACAAGAGAACAGGTATCACCACAGTCGCATAAAGAGATGCCATAAGCATGCCGCCTGTTTTGGAGTGGTCTGTCAGGGATAAAATAAAGGTCAACACGTACATACCCACTAAAAGACCGACTCCGATGATTGCAAGAAGTCGTTTGATATTTTTCACTTCTTAATCTCCCTTACTTGTAATATCTATTGTACTATTATAATAATTTTCGAGGGTATCGTCAATGTATAATGAGAGAATTTTACAATATGAACATGAAACTATGGGAAAAGAAATAAGAGATTTGCTGTATAGGTATCAGGGAAACATTTGGCTTGACAGCGTGGGAAGGAGCTTTGATGACAGAGAAATTTACAGAATAATTGTGGGGAATAGAACAGCAGAAAAGAAAATTTTATTTACAGGAGCCATTCACGGAAGAGAATATATGACAGCAAAGCTTCTGGTAAAACAGACGGAGCATTTTCTTCAGTATATGTGCGAAGGGGGGAATGAGGATTTTGATGTGGCAGTACATGTAATTCCTATGGTCAATCCTGACGGAGCAGCGCTGTGTCATAGGGGCATAGAGGGAATTAGGAAAAAAGAATTAAAAGAAAAGCTTTTGAAAATAAAGGAAAAGGAAGATTTTGTTAGGTGGAAATCCAACGCAAGAGGCGTGGATTTAAACAGAAATTTTGATGCTTTTTGGAAGGAATATTCCTGTGAAAAACAAAAACCTTCTGCGGAAAAATATAAAGGCGCATATCCGGAGTCAGAGGTGGAAACAAAAGCACTTACAAGGCTTACAAGAAAGGAAAAATTTCAGGCAACCATAAGCTATCATTCCTCAGGAGAGGTGATTTACTGGGATTTCGGACAGCAGGGAAAATTAAGGGAAGACACCAAGAAGCTGGCAAAAGTGATAGGAGATACAACGGGATACGAGATAATAGACGGGTGGGATAAAATAGCACCGGCGGGATACAAGGACTGGGCGCTTCTGGAAATGAAAATTCCCAGTGTTACCATAGAAATCGGAAAAGGGGACTCCCCGCTTTCGGAAAACGAATTTCCTGAAATATGGGAGAAAAATAAAGATATCTGGAAGAATATTCTTCGTATTATGTAGGAGAATGAGGGTGCTTTCAAACACCCTCAAAAAGGGGAGGATAAAGTATTTCTACTTTTTCTTTTGTTGTCTGCAGGGAGGGATGCGTCTTTGTATCATCTCCCTGTGGACTATTTGTAGTATAGACAGAAATTGAAAAGTTATACAAAAATAAAAAGAAAATAAAAAAAATTTTACTTTACTCTCTCACTGGTTTCTTATATACTGTATCCTAATAAATTATAAGAGAAGGGAGTAAGACACTGCACAATGGATGAAGATGACTGTACCAATAAGGAAAATCCTTCTGTACATCTGATGTTGCGCTGGATAGGCGTAAGCCTGTATTTGCGGGAATGAGAAAAAAGCAATCAGATATCAGATTATTTAAGGAGGAAAGAAATTGGGAAGTACAATTATTTTTATGATTTTATTACAGGTAGTATTGATTTTATTAAATGCGGTTTTTGCATGTGCGGAAATTGCAGTGATTTCCATGAACGATAATAAAATGGAAAAGATGGCGGAAGAAGGAAATAAAAGGGCGAAGCGGCTTGTAAAGCTTACAAGTCAGCCGGCACGTTTTCTGGCAACGATACAGGTGGCAATTACCTTGTCCGGTTTTCTGGGCAGTGCTTTTGCAGCAGAGAACTTTTCCGATGTGCTGGTAAAAGGTATTCAAGGACTGGGAATTGCTATTCCGGTTCAGGTTTTAGAGTCTGTTTCCGTTATTTTAATTACCATTGTGTTGTCTTATTTCACACTTGTATTTGGAGAACTTGTTCCAAAGCAGATTGCCATGCGAAAAGCAGAGCCCTTTGCTCTTGGAATTTCAGCTTTGATTGACGGAATTTCAAAGATTTTTTCACCTCTGGTGAGCTTTTTGACATTTTCCACAAACTCTGTTTTAAAGCTTTTAGGCATTGATACAGACAAAGAGGAGGAACAGGTCAGCGAAGAGGAAATTCGCATGATGGTTGATGTGGGAACGGAAAAGGGCACCATTGACTGTGAAGAAAGAGAATTTATACAAAATGTATTTGAATTTGATGATTTATCCGCAGAGGAGATTGTGACACACAGAACCGACGTGGTGATGCTGGATATGGAAGATGACATGGAAACGTGGAGAGAAACCATTTACCATACCAGATATACCATGTATCCTATCTGTGAAGAAACAGCGGACAAAATTATCGGTGTGTTAAATGCAAAAGAATACTTCCGTCTGGAAGATAAAAGCCGCAGCGTTGTTATGGAGCATGCAGTAAGCCAACCATATTTTGTGCCGGATACGGTAAAAGCGGACGTGCTGTTCCGAAATATGAAAAAGAAAAAATGCTCTATGGCAATCGTACTGGATGAATATGGTGGAATGACGGGAATTGTAACCTTAAATGACTTAATCGAACAGCTGGTAGGGGAACTGGAAGAGGATACCTTTCCCGAGCTCGAGCCTTTGGAAAATGGGGCATGGAAGGTGAGAGGAACGGCATTGCTGGAGGAAATGTCTGAAATGCTGGCAATCCCACTTCCAAGTGAGGAATATGATACCTTTAACGGTCTTGTATTTCATGCGTTGGGGAGTATTCCGCAGGATGGTACAGAGCTGTCTTTAGAAATTGACCGATTATGTATCACAGATATGAAAATTCATAATCATAAAGTCGAGAGCGCAGTTGTCACTATAAAAGAGACCTCTGACACGGAACAATCCGAAGAGGAAAGAAAGTAAGGATTGAAAAAAAGCTGATTTTCGTATATACTGTATCTGTTGAACCAAATGGTGAAATATGAAAATAAAAACAAAAGGCAGGTAAGATACATGGCATTATTACAGGAATGGAGAGATATGGCATACTCTCAGCAGGCTGATAGAGCACAGCTGCAGAAATTCTGGACAGAGTACTTTTTAATTGAAAAGGGAATTTACGAAAAACTTCTCAGCAATCCAAATGAAGTTGTAAAAGGTACAGTAAAAGAACTGGCAGAAAAATTCGATGTAGAATTGATGTCTATGGTAGGTTTCCTTGACGGTATTAACGACAGCTTGAAAATTCAGAACCCAATCGAAGAAATGGATGAAAATACAGAGGTAAATTTAGGATATGATTTAGAAACTCTGTATAAAAACATGGTAGATGCAAAAGCAGACTGGTTATACGAGCTTCCACAGTGGAACAGCATTTTCTCAGAAGAAAAGAGAAAAGAACTGTACTTAGAGCAGAAAAAATCCGGTACTGTTGTAAAAGGTCCTAAAATCGGACGTAACGACCCATGTCCATGCGGAAGCGGTAAGAAATATAAACACTGCTGCGGAAGAAAATAAATAAGTGATAAAGGAACAGAATTTTTTATCAGATACAGGGCAGGCTGTTTGGTAAAAGGTTCTGTTTTTTTACACAAGAAAAATTTTATTATTGTAGGAGTAAAAAAATGGCAGGGATTTGTTTTCTTTTAGGATTTATCAGTGTGTTGTATTTTCTGGGGATTTGGAGGATGACGGGATTGTCTTCGAAGTTTCCGTTGGTGTGGCTGTTGATTGGCGGCGGTTTTTTTCTGGCGGGAAGCTTTATTTATTTTGGAATAGAAATTCCGGTATGGTTTAGTGGTCTTATCGGAATTTTTCTAGGTGGATTTCTGCTATTATTGGTGTTTTCGGAGTGCTTGATTATCAGCGCCATGAGACAAAAAGAAGTGAAAAATCTGGATTATATTGTGGTGCTGGGAGCGCAGGTACGGGGAAATGTACCTAGTAAGTCTTTACAGTATCGTATTGATAGAGCAGAGAAATATTTGAAGGAAAATAAAAAAACAAAGGTAGTTCTTTCAGGTGGAAAAGGGGAAGATGAGGGGATTTCGGAAGCACAATGTATGGCAGAGGAGCTTGGCAGAAAAGGAATTGCATTTAATAGGCTACTTTTAGAAAAAAAGTCCAGAAATACAGAGCAGAATATTACTTTTACCATTCCAATCATTCAACAAGATAGTAAAAAGGATTTAAAAGAGTTGAAAATCGGAATTGTTACCAATGGATTTCATATTTATCGTGGCAGCGGAATTGCTCAAAAGAAAATGCAGTGTAAAGTTTATGGAATTGCTGCTAAAAATTCCCGCTTTTTACAGGTGAACTATTTGCTTCGGGAATTTTTGGGAGTGATAAAAGACAGGCTTGTGGGAAATTTGTAGAAAAAGAGGTTGACAAGTAAAAGATATAGGATATATTATGTGGATAGAAAGAGAACACGTTGACGAGACGAGTAAAATGTGGAAGGTCACAGAGAGGAGTGTGTATGCTGAAAGCACTCTGTCACGGAAGCATTTGAAAACTACCTCTGAGTGGCCCTAATCCGGTCCGGTGATTCCGTTATCATCAAATGAAGTGGTTAGTAAAGCATTCGCTTTTAACAAAAAGGGTGGAACCGCGGATATAGATAAGATAATCCGTCCCTTGCAGTCAGAAACAGGCAGCAGGGGACGGAGTTTTTTTATTTCATAGAGAAACAAACTCCTTTCCTGCAAAAGAAAGAGAGGAGAACAGAAATGATTGTTACATTAAAAGATGGTTCAAAAAAAGAATATGCAGAAAGTAAATCTGTATATGAAATTGCATTGGATATCAGTGAAGGTCTTGCAAGAGCAGCCTGTGCAGGTGAAGTAAACGGAGAAGTAGTAGATTTAAGAACACAGGTGTCTGAAGACTGCGAACTGAATATTTTAACAGCAAATGATGAAAAAGGTCTGGCAGCTCTGCGCCATACAGCATCTCATGTGTTAGCTGAGGCTGTGAAGAACTTATACCCAGAAGCAAAACTGGCAATCGGACCTTCTATTGATACAGGATTTTACTATGACTTTGACCATGAGTCTTTCAGCCGTGAGGAGTTAGATGCACTGGAAAAAGAAATGAAGAAAATCATTAAAAAAGGTGCTAAAATTGAGCGTTATACAATGCCACGAGAAGAAGCTATTAAATTCATGGAAGAAAAAGGCGAGGACTACAAGGTAGAACTGATTAAAGATTTACCGGAAGGAGAAGAAATTTCCTTCTATTCTCAGGGAGATTTTGTAGATTTATGTGCAGGTCCTCATTTAATGAGCACAAAGGGAGTAAAAGCATTTAAACTGATTTCTTCTTCAGGCGCTTACTGGAGAGGCGATGAAAAGAACAAAATGCTTTCCCGTATTTATGGTACAGCTTTTAGTAAGAAAGATGAGTTGAATGAATATTTAGAGCAGTTAGAAGAAGCGAAAAAAAGAGACCATAATAAACTGGGACGTGAAATGGGCTTGTTTACAACCGTTGATGTTATTGGACAGGGACTTCCTCTTTTAATGCCAAAAGGCGTAATTATGCTGAAAGAGCTTCAGAGATGGATTGAAGATCTGGAAGATAATGAATGGGGCTATGTTCGTACAAAAACACCATTGATGGCAAAAAGTGATTTGTATAAAATTTCAGGTCATTGGGATCATTATAAAGAAGGTATGTTTGTACTGGGAGATGAAGAAAAGGATAAAGAAGTCTTTGCACTTCGTCCTATGACATGCCCATTCCAGTATTATGTATACAAAGCAAATCAGCATTCTTACAGAGAATTACCTATTCGTTATGGTGAAACTTCTACTTTATTCAGAAACGAAGATTCCGGTGAGATGCATGGACTGACAAGAGTTCGTCAGTTTACTATTTCTGAAGGACATTTAGTTGTAAGACCGGATCAGATGGTAGAAGAGTTTAAAGGCTGTCTTGCATTGGCAAAACATTGTCTGGAAACATTAGGTGTAGAGGAAGATGTTACTTACCATTTATCAAAATGGGATCCGGAAAATAAAGAAAAATATATTGGAGAGCCGGAAGTTTGGGAAGAAACAGAAGGACATATCAGAAATATTCTGACAGAGCTTGGTGTTCCTTTTGTAGAAGATGTAGGAGAAGCTGCTTTCTACGGACCAAAGGTAGATATCAACGCAAAGAACGTATACGGAAAAGAAGATACCATGATTACGATTCAGTGGGATGCACTTTTGGCAGAGCAGTTTGATATGTATTATATTGATGAAAATGGTGATAAGAAACGTCCTTATATTATCCACAGAACTTCTATGGGATGTTATGAAAGAACACTGGCATGGCTGATTGAAAAATATGCCGGATTATTCCCAACATGGCTGTGTCCGGAACAGGTTCGTGTACTTCCTATTTCTGAAAAATATGGAGATTATGCAAATGAAGTTCAGAAACAGTTAAAAGCAAATGGAATTCGTTCCAGCGTGGATAATCGTTCTGAAAAAATCGGTTATAAAATCAGAGAAGCACGTCTTGAAAAAGTTCCTTATATGCTGGTTGTGGGAGCAAAAGAGGAAGAAGACAAAGTAGTATCTGTCAGAAGCCGCTATTTAGGCGATGAAGGACAGAAACCGTTAGATGAGTTTATTGATGCAATCTGCAAGGAAATCCGTACAAAGGAAATCCGTAAAATTGAAGTAGATGCTCAGGGAAACAGAATTGAAAAATAGAGTATAGAATGGCAGAAAAGGGAAATACTATCACTGATAAATGAAAATTCAGGAGGTAGGAAAATGCCATTATTAAATTGTACTGTTAAAAGCTGTTTGTATAACAAAGATGAATATTGTGCAAAAGGTGATATTCTGGTAGATGGGAGAACTGCAAAGATGTCAGAGGGTACATCTTGTAAAAGCTTTGTGGAAAGAAAAGAAAATGCAAGCAATAGCTGTGGATGCGGAAGTGCAACACCTCACATTCAGGTAGAATGTAAAGCCTGTGAATGTACTTTTAACAAAGAGGAAAGATGTGATGCAGAGGAGATTACCATCGCAGGAAGAAATGCATGCAAATGTTCTGATACAGAATGTGGAAGCTTCTCTGTGAAATAAACAGTAAAATAGCTTTAAACTGACAGCCGGTATGGAGAAAAATCTGTACCGGCTTTTTTTCGCCAACAAATACTTTGCAAATTTTGAAAAAGTATGTTATGCTAATAACGCATCAGTACGGATTTTGAAAATTTCGAGATTTTAACTCAGGTCAATTCAGACAAAATATTTCCAAATAACTAATAATTGAAGAAAAGGTATAGGTCGGAAAGGAATATAGAATGAGAGAAAAATATGAGTCCCTGTCACTTGGAGCATTAAAGGAAGTGGCAAAAGCCAGAGGCTTAAAAGGAATTTCCACATTGAAAAAAAGTGAGCTGGTAGAGCGTATGGTAGAAGAAGACCAGAAAGAGAAAAGTATGGAAAATAAAACAGTTGAAACAAAGAGCGCAGAAAACCAAACGGAAGAAGCAAAAAGCTCCAGAGCGCCGATGGAGCAGTCTGAATTAGACAGCGGTATTACGGTAAAAGGAATTTTAGAGGTATTGCCTGACGGTTACGGATTTATCCGAAGCGATAATTATCTGCCGGGAGAAAATGACGTGTATGTGTCACCGTCTCAAATTCGCCGTTTTAATTTGAAAACAGGAGATATTTTAAAAGGAAATACAAGAGTAAAAAGTCAGAATGAGAAATTTTCAGCGCTTTTATATGTTACGCATATCAACGATATCAAAGCTAATGAAATACATCGTTTGAACTTTGAAGATATGACACCGATTTTCCCAAACGAGCGTCTGCATTTGGAACGTCCGGGCGGAAGTATGGCTATGCGCATTACGGATTTGGTGAGTCCTATCGGAAAAGGACAGAGGGGAATGATTGTATCTCCTCCAAAAGCAGGTAAGACAACACTTTTAAAGGATGCGGCGAAGTCCATTTTAAAGAATAATCCGGAAATGCACCTGATTATCCTGTTAATCGATGAACGTCCGGAGGAAGTTACCGATATCAAAGAGGCAATTAAGGGCAAAAATGTAGAAATTATTTATTCTACATTTGATGAGCTTCCGGAGCACCATAAACGTGTGTCTGAGATGACCATTGAAAGGGCAAAACGTCTGGTAGAACATAAAAAAGATGTTACGATTTTCATAGACAGTATTACCAGACTGGCAAGAGCCTACAACCTCACAGTGCCGCCAAGTGGACGTACCTTGTCCGGTGGTCTTGATCCGGCAGCGCTTCACATGCCAAAGAGATTTTTCGGTGCGGCAAGAAATATGAGAGAGGGCGGAAGCCTTACTATTTTGGCAACAGCGCTTGTAGATACAGGCAGCAAGATGGATGATGTGGTATACGAAGAATTTAAAGGAACGGGCAACATGGAACTGGTTCTTGACAGAAAGCTTCAGGAAAAGAGAGTTTTTCCGGCTATTGATATTGCCAAATCAGGGACAAGGCGTGAAGACCTGCTTTTAACTGCTGAGGAACAGGAAGCAGTGGACATTATGCGTAAGGCATTAAACGGTATGAAGAGTGATGAAGCCACAGAAAATATCTTAAATATGTTCGCAAGAACAAAAGATAACGCAGAATTTGTTCAGACAATCAAAAAACAGCGAATTCTTTCATAAAGAATAGAGGATTTCGGGAATAACACTTGCAATTATTATGAGAATATGATATACTGCAAAAGCTGTTTGAATTTGAAAACGCAATAAAACAATATAAATAATAAAAATATATAAGAGGTGAATAAAATGAGAGAAGGAATCCATCCAAATTATCAGGAATGTACAGTAACATGCAACTGTGGAAATACATTTAAGACAGGTTCTACAAAGTCTGAGCTCCGCGTGGAAGTTTGCTCTAAATGTCATCCTTTCTATACAGGACAGCAGAAAGCTGCACAGGCTCGTGGACGTATTGATAAATTTAATAAGAAATACGGCATGAATAAATAAAAGGTAGGAGAGGCTGAGGTTTTAAAACTTCAGCCTCTTATTGTGTTTGGAGGAAAACATGAAATCATCAAACATTGGTGGACAGGCTGTAATGGAAGGAATTATGATGCGCCATAAAGACGTATATTCTGTTGCAGTCAGAAAGCCGGATAAAGAAATAGAAGTAAAGGTTGAAGACTATAAAAGCGTTGTAAAATGCAAGAGCCTTCAGAAGCTTCCTATTCTGCGAGGCGTTTTTAGCTTTATTGACTCTCTGGTGGTAGGAACAAAATGCCTGATGTATTCTGCCACTTTTTTTGAAGATGAGGAAGATTTGAAAAAGAGAGAGCAGCTGGAAGGGGAAGAAAAGGAAAAAGAGCTGGCAAAGAAAGAAAAGGCAGATAAGGCTTTGATGACAGGAACGGTTATTTTGTCTGTTGTGCTGTCTGTGGGATTGTTTATCGTTCTGCCGTATTTGTTGGCAAGTCTGCTTCGGAACATAGGCGTTTCCGAAACAGGGGTAACATTGGCAGAGGCAGGAGTGAGAATTGTTCTGTTTTTAGCCTATATGCTGTTGATTTCCAAAATGCAGGATATACAGAGAGTCTTTATGTATCACGGAGCAGAGCATAAATGTATTAACTGTGTGGAGAATGGTCTTCCGTTGAATGTAGAAAATGTTATGAAAAGCTCAAGATTTCATAAGAGATGCGGAACCAGCTTTTTGTTTTTTGTTATTATTATCAGTATTATTTTCTTTTTGGGATTTTTTGCAGTAGTTCCTATAAAAACTATGTGGCTTCGTGTGCTGGTTCGTATTTTACTGGTTCCGGTTATTGCAGGAGTTTCTTATGAGGTTATCCGATTGGCAGGAAACAGTGATAATTCGGTAGTGGCATTTTTCTCAAAACCGGGTATGGCACTTCAGAAGCTTACAACAAAAGAACCGACACCGGATATGGCAGAAGTAGCAATTAAGGCAGTGGAAGCGGTGTTTGACTGGAAAGCTTATCTAAAAGAGAATTTTCCAGATGTGAAGATAGACGAGGAGTGCTGATGAAGACATACAAGGATGCTTTAGAGTATGGGAAACAAAGGCTTCTGGAATGTGAAATAGAAGATGCAAATCTTGATGCATGGCTTCTTTTAGAATATGTATCAGGGATATCCAGAAGTTGGTATTTTGTACATGAGGATGAAGAAATCAGTGAGAATGATATAGAGGAATATCAAATTCTGATTGAACAGAGAGGAAAGCATATTCCGTTGCAGCAGCTTACAAAGGAAGCTTATTTCTACGGAATGAAATTTTTTGTAAATGAAAATGTATTAATTCCCAGACAGGATACGGAAGTACTGGTAGAACAGGTTTTAAGTTTGTCAAAAGAAAAAGAAAATCTAAAGCTTCTGGATATGTGTACAGGAAGCGGCTGTATTTTATTAGCATTGCTGGCGAATTTAAAGCAGGCATCAGGAACAGGTGTAGATTTATCTGAAAAAGCCCTTGAAGTAGCACAGAGAAACAGTAAAGAATTGGGAATAGAAGTTTCTTGGGTGCAGAGTGATTTGTTTGACAAAGTGTCGGGGAGTTATGATATAATCGTTTCAAATCCGCCGTATATTGAAACTTCGGTCATTGAAGGTCTGATGGATGAAGTGAAATTGTATGAACCTCGTATGGCATTGGATGGAACAGAAGACGGACTGTTTTTTTACAGGGAAATTACAATGCAGGCAGGAAAATATCTAAAAAATAATGGGATACTGGCTTTTGAAATCGGCTATAATCAGGGAAAAGCAGTATCGGAATTTATGAAAGAGAATGGATATAAGGAAGTTCAGGTTTTGCAGGATTTGGCAGGACTTGACAGAGTAGTTACAGGAAGAATTGAGAAGGAGGAACAACATGTTTGATAAATTAGAGGACATTTTAGTCCGCCTTGAAGAAATTTTAAATGAGTTAAATGAGCCTACAGTGGCAAATGATACCGCGAGATTTCAGAAGCTTATGAAAGAGCAGAGCGAGCTTCAGCCTATTGCAGATGCGTATACAGAATATAAAAACTGCAAGGAGACAGTAGAGGACAGCTTGATGATGCTGGATGAAGAGTCTGATGAAGAAATGCGTGAAATGTTAAAAGAGGAGCTTTCTGATGCGAAAAAGCGTATTGAAGAATTAGAGCAGGAATTGAAAATTCTTCTTTTACCGAAAGACCCTAATGATGACAAAAACGTTATCGTGGAAATTCGCGCAGGTGCTGGCGGTGATGAGGCTGCTTTGTTTGCGGCTGAGATTTACAGAATGTATGTAAAATACGCAGAGTCTCAGAACTGGAGAACTGAAATGTTAAGCTTAAATGAAAACGGAATTGGCGGTTTCAAGGAAGTTACATTTATGATTAACGGACAGGGAGCTTATTCCAAGCTGAAATATGAAAGTGGAGTACATCGTGTACAGCGTGTACCAGAGACAGAAAGCGGCGGACGTATTCATACTTCAACCATTACTGTTGCGATTATGCCGGAAGCAGAGGAAATTGACTTTGAACTGGACTTAAATGATTGTAAGTTTGATGTTTTCAGGGCATCCGGAAATGGTGGACAGTGTGTAAATACAACAGACTCCGCAGTGCGTCTGACACATATTCCTACAGGTATTGTAATTTCCTGTCAGGATGAGAAATCACAGTTAAAGAATAAGGATAAAGCTTTAAAGGTATTGCGTTCCCGTCTGTACGATATGGAACTTCAGAAACGTCATGATGCAGAAGCAGAAGCAAGAAGAAGTCAGGTAGGAACAGGGGATCGTTCTGAAAAAATCAGAACATATAACTTCCCACAGGGACGTGTGACAGACCATAGAATTAAGCTCACACTTCATAAACTGGACAGTATTATGAATGGAGATATTCAGGAGGTTATTGATAACCTGATTGCAGCAGACCAAGCGATACGCTTAAGTGGCTTAGAAAAAGATGCCTAAATCCCTTGATTTTACTGGATTTGTGGGAAAGTAAGGTATCCTGTATTTTATAAAAAGTAGAGTAGAAATCGGTTTTACAGATGAAATTGTAGCCGATTTCTATTTTTTTGTCATTCAAAGACACACTAATAGCCCCATAGAAACAACCCCTAAAATCTGATATTGACATCTCTGTTCCTCAGAGTTACAATGCCAGACAATCCAATGGTGTTAGCCAGCTCATTGTATTTGACTGAACCCATTGGAAACTGTTATACTATATCAAAGATTATTTAAAGAAGGAAGTGTTGTTATGTGTGATGTAAAGAAATATGAAAAATTACAACCAGAAGATACATTACAACTTGTACTAGAGGCTGAAACAGAAGAACAAAAGGAGTTCTATGAAATGGTCGGAGATTTCTTACTTCAGAAAAAACAGAGAGAAGTAATTGAAAGGAAACTGTTTTGATAAAGAGATACATTATACTAGCCGGTGTCAACGGTGCAGGTAAATCAACCCTTTATGAGACACTGATTGTAAATTTTACAACTGTAATATTGTAAGTCCAAGTGCTCAATATTCAGAAATCAAAAATGCGGAATTTAAAAAATGCAAATTGATTAAATGAATTTTATGATAAGATGAATGATATAATAATAAATTTGTAGTTTATTATACGGGGAGAATAAGAGATGGCATCAATATTAGTTTTAGAAGACGAAGACAGCGTAAACAGAGGAATTGAATTTTCCCTGTCCAGAGAAGGATATGAGGTTTCCAGCGCAAAGTGCATACAGGAGGGTTGGGAATTATTTTTGGCACATCCTTTTGAAATGATTATTTGTGACATTAATTTACCGGACGGAAACGGACTGGATTTTATCAGAAAAGTGCGTGAAAAAAGCAACGTATATATCATTTGTCTCACTGCCTTAGACCAAGAATTTGATCAGGTTATGGGATATGAAGCGGGAGCGGACGACTATGTGACAAAGCCGTTTAGTTTGTCGGTATTATTGCTGAAAGTGAATGTGTTCTTTAAAAGAACAGAAAAAAAGCGGGCGGAACTTCTGGAGTCTGGAGAATGGAGCTTTTCCATTGATGAAATGACGGCAAAGAGACGGAACAGTGAGGAAAATATAGAATTTACAAAGAATGAGTGGAAGATGCTGAAATTATTTTTAGATAATCCAAAGCAGATTTTATCAAAAAACCAGATTTTACAAGGTATTTTTGATTTAGACGGAGAGTTTGTAGACGAAAATACCGTGGCAGTAAATATCCGCAGACTCAGAGAAAAAATAGAAGAAAATCCGGGTAAGCCGGAGTATATTCGCAATGTAAGAGGACTTGGCTATATATGGAACAAGGAATGTATCAAGAGATAGAAAATCAAAGAAACGACAGGATAAGGATTTTGCGAAAGCTGCTATTGGGGGGACTGCTCTTTTTACTGGGGTGGTCGGCAATTACCGGAATGGAGTATCATTCCTATAAAGAAAAACTGGCATTGGCGGCTCAAATGACGAGAAAAGAAACAGACGGACAAACGCCTTTTGCAATTTTAAAAGGTGAGCCTATTGATATAAATGTAAAAGAATTTCAGAAACAATACGGCTATGAAAGACTGGAAAGTAATATTTATGGCAAAGAGTATCAGCAGAAAAGAATTTTCACAGGAATAATTTTGTCTCTGTGCTATCTTGTATATGCAGGAGCTGTTTTGCAGGAATATAAGTGTTCAAAGAGAGAAATGCAGGAAAGACAATGGAAAATAGCAGAGGCAGTGGAAGATATTGATAAAGGAAAAGGCCTTTTAAATTTAGAAATCAGCAATCCTGCCTACGAGGCATTGGAGAGATTGGACAGCCATACACAGAGTATTTTACGAAAGGCGCAGGATGAAAAAGAGAAGACAAAGGAAATGGTAACGGATATTTCTCATCAGTTAAAAACACCCATTGCTGCTTTAAAATCCTGTTTTGAGGTGCTGGAAAGCGAAATACTCACCCAGAAGGAGCGCAGAGAATTTGAAAAGCGTATGGAAAAGCAGCTTCAAAATCTGGAACAACTGTCTGCGGTACTGGTTAATATTTCCAGAATGGAAGCGGGATTGATTGATATTTCCCTGAAAAACGGAAAGATTTTCGAAACTATTTTAGCAGCCGTAAATGGGATATGGGAAAAAGCAGATGCAAAAGCAATAGAAATTGAGATGGATATTTGTGAGGAAATAGAAAATCTGGAAATCATGCACGACAGCAAGTGGTTGAAGGAAGCAATTTTAAATATTTTGGAAAATGCAGTAAAATACAGTGAGCCGAATACAAATATTGTAATTATGGTTAAGAAATGGGTGAATTTCCTCAGAATAGAGATTGCAGATGAGGGCGTGGGTATTCCGAAAAAGGAATATCATAAAATTTTTCAGCGATTTTACAGAGGTGAAAATGAATACGTGCAAAAGGAAGAAGGCAGCGGCGTAGGACTTTACCTTACCAGAAAAATTGTGGACGCACACAAGGGAATGGTTTTTGTGGAAAGAAAAGAGAAAAAACAGCAGGGAAGTGTATTTGTGATACAGCTTCCGTATGAAAGTCTTACGAAAATGTAAGACTTTTTTCTATGAATTGAAAGAATGATGAAAGAGTCGTATTTTATACTTTCAGCATCATCAAAAAGAAAGGGCGATAGAGTATGGATACAATTTTGAAAACAAAAAATTTATGTAAATATTATGGAAACGGTGAAAATGAAGTAAAAGCATTGCAGGATGTAAATATTGAAATAGAGCGTGGAGAATTTGTTGCAGTTGTAGGAAAATCCGGTTCAGGAAAAAGTACGCTGTTGCACATGCTGGGCGGCTTAGACCATCCCACAGACGGAAAGGTATACATTGGAAAGAAAAATATTTTTTCTTACAAAGAAGATGAGCTTGCAGTTTTTCGAAGGAGAAAAATCGGATTTATTTTTCAGTCTTTCAATTTAATCTCCTCTTTGAATGTATGGGAGAATATTATTTTTCCGATTTCCTTAGATGGAAAGAAAATCGACGAAGCATTTTTAAAAGATATTATACAGACATTAGGATTAGAAAAGAAATTACATAATTTGCCAAATACCTTATCCGGCGGGCAGCAGCAGAGAGTTGCCATTGCAAGAGCCATTGCATCAAAGCCGGAAATCCTTTTGGCTGATGAGCCTACGGGAAATTTGGACTCCAAGACAAGTGCGGAGGTTATGGGAATGTTGAAAATGTCTGTGGAAAAATACGGACAGACCTTAGTAATGATTACTCATGATGAAGATATTGCTCAGATTGCAGACCGCATTTTAGTAATTGAGGACGGAAAGGTGGCTGAATTTTCATGAAAATGCTCACAAGATTAGCTTTGAATAATAATAAAAAGAATAAGGCAAGAAGTATTTTGATTATGCTGGTTATCTTTTTAAGTACCACATTGCTGTCAAGTATTGCTCTTATCTGCTATGGCAGTCTGAAATATCAAAAGGACAATGTGAAGGAATTATACGGAACTTTCTACGGAGCTTATAAAGGCGTATCGGAAGAACAGATTGCAGAAATGCGGAAAAGAAGCGAATTTACGGAAATCGGAAAATCTGCCGTATGCGGTGAAGTGGAAAGTGAAGCCACAGTCTCTTTGCAGTGGATGAGCGAAGAAGTAGGGATGATGACAAATCTGAAAGAACAGTTGGAAGAAGGAAGTTTTCCAAAAGCACAAAATGAGATTGCCGGTGAAAGACGTTTTTTTCAAAAATTGGGATATGAAAATGTAAAAATCGGAGATGAGATTAAGCTTTCTTATCGAAGAAGTAATCAGGAAAAATATCAGGAAACAACTTTTGTTGTCAGCGGTATCATCAGAAGTATTTCAGAAGAACTGGAAAATCAGGCATACGTAGGGTATGTTTCCGAAGATTTTTATACGACACATTTTTCTGAAAATGCAAGACGCTATATGGCATATTTTTCTTTGTCAGAGGATTTGGGACTGAATTCGGAAACTGCCGAAATAGAGGCAAAAGAGTTAGCCGAAAAATGTGGCATTGATGCGGAAAATGTAGCAATGAATAAAACCTATTTATTCTTTGTACTGTCTCCGGATATGGAAAGTATTATGGGATTTATTTTGATTGCTATTGTGGTTGTAATTTTCTCTGTGCTGGTTATTTACAACATTTTTCAGGTAGGAATTGTTGAGAAAATACAGGAGTACGGCAAAATAAAAGCCTTAGGCGCTACAAGAGGGCAGATGAAAGCTTTAGTATTCCGTGAAGGTATGATGCTTTCTGTTATTCCTACACCGCTGGGTATTCTGGCAGGAATTGGTATCAGTTGCCTGTTTATGAACTATTGGATAAGCAATATGGCGCCTTTTGGAGCAGAAACAAAAATAAGTGCAGCATATATTTCCGTGCCTTTGCTTCTTCTGTGTGTGCTGGCGGTATTGGCAACGGTATGGATTGCCTTGAAAAAACCGATGAGCACAGTGAAAAAGGTATCTCCTGTGGAAGCATTTCGCTATCAGGGAGAGGGAAAGAGAAAAAAGGGTATTCGTAAAGGATATGCTGTGATGAGTCCTAATCGTATGATGATGGCAAATCTGGCAATGAACAAAAAACGTACTGTGGGAACGATGTTTACCATGGGTTTATCCTGTGTGCTGTTTGTGGTAGCGGTTAATTATACCAGAAACGTGGATATTGAGTATGCTGCAAGGCAGGATTTGCCCTTTGGACAGTTTCAGATTGATTTATCTTATTCCACCACGGATACAGCTTATCCTGAGAATAATTTAGACTCTGTTTTAAAAGAAAATCCGTTAGATGCACAGCTTGTAAAGGATTTAAAATCCATTGAAGGCGTCACAGAAGTAAAAATCGGAAAGCAATTATACGCTCATGATGAGAAGGGAGAACTTCACTCCATCGCTGTTTTAGACCGCAAGCTTTTTGAAAAGGAGAGCAAAGGTGCAGGCGTATTGGGGACAGTAGATTATGAAAAGGCATCAAAAGACAATGCAATTTTCAACGGCTGGTCTCACTTTATTGCAGATACCGGATATGAAATCGGAGATACCGTTTCCTTTCAGTTAGGCGGAATGCAGGGAGAAATCCCTTATCAAGGTGAATTGCAGGGAGCTTTTGGCTCAATCAACGGTGATTGGGCAATTACAGAAGATACTTATAAAAATCTGGGATTTGCCGATGCAGAGGAAAATATCGGGACAATCTGGGTAGATTGCAAGAAATCAGACTGCAAAAATGTAGAAGCTGCCATAGAAAAGCTTCTGGAAAACAAACAGCATTATGAATTTAGCAGCTTTGCGGGAGCAGTAGAGTCTCTTGACTCTATGATGTCTATGATGAAAACCATGGGTTACAGCTTCCTGTTGTTAATCGGAATGATTACGTTTATGAATATGGCAAATACCATGATTTTAAATGTAATTACAAGAAAGAGAGAGTTGGGTGTGTTACAGGCAGTAGGAATGACAAATAAGCAGTTAAATAAAATGCTGAGAAACGAAGGTTTGCTGTTTACACTTGGAAGCGTAGTAATTTCTCTGGTTGTGGGAATTCCGGCAGGATATGGACTCTTCTTGTATGGAAAGAAAGCAGGACTCACAGGATTTGACGTTTATCACTTCCCCGGCACAGAAATTTTAGTGATGATTTCCGTATTGGCAATTCTTCAGATTGGCTTATCCTTTATGCTGAGCAGAAACGTGAAAAAGGAGTCTTTGATTGACAGAATTCGATATTAAGTTACTCTGGAATTTTACAGAAGTACGGAAGTCAGAAGGTGTACAGTGTTTATAGTGCTTAAATTGACGTACAAAATAACTGATGTTTTCGTATCCATTATTGAGTGCAACTTCCGTAATAGGTGCAGTAGTTTTTAGAAGCTGAGCAGCAGCTTGATTAATACGATATTCATTTAAGTAGGCAAATGGTGTTTTGCCTACTTTTTCTTTGAAAAATTTGCAGAAATAATTTTTATTCAGAGGAATACATTCTGCAAGAGCTTCCAGTGTTACAGGCTCCATATAATGCTTTTCTATATAGGAAAACACAGATTTTAAAGAATGATTTTCAAAATCTTTTTCAGCTTCATGCTTTTGGGCAGAAGAAAAGGCGTGTTCCTGAAATAGAATTTCCAATATCTGCAAGAGTATAATTTTTATGGAAAGTGCAGTATTGGCAGAGGTGTCTTCTAAATAGAGTCTGGCTGCCTTTGATATCAAAGAACCAATTTGCAGGCTGATTTTCAAAGAGAGAGAACTTCCTTCCGGAAACAGCAGTTTTTTTGACAGTAAAGGAGTAAGAAGCTCATTTTGACAAATATCATATTGAGAAAAACTTAAAAATGACATGGGAAATAAAAGAGCATAATGGTGGGAAACTTCACTATGACCGAAAATTCCATGAACCATACCGGGATTGATAAAATATACATTTCCCTCTGTTAAAAGCTGAGAGTTGGTTTCTGTGCGAAGCATCAGGCTTCCTTTGGTAATATATATAAATTCTGTTTCTTCATGCCAGTGGTAAGGGGCGAAGTATTGTCCGCAAAAATCTTCCTGAGACAGAGCCTGGAAAGGGAAGTAAGGTGTTCCGTGTGGATTTTCTTCCTGAATGTTAATTTTATACATAATAATTTCGCCCTTTCTTGTAATTACATAAATAAAAGTGAATATAGTACAAATAAAGAGTAACATATTGCAAGAATTTAAGAAAGAGTTTTTTTATACTGAAAGTAACGAAAAAGAACTGTGAGGTACATATTATGAATAAAACATGGTGGAAAAATAGTGTAATTTATCAAATTTATCCAAGGAGTTTTGCAGATAGCAATGGAGACGGAATTGGAGATATTAAGGGAATTACTCAACATCTCGATTATTTAAAGGAACTGGGCGTAGATGTTATCTGGCTGTCTCCTGTTTATCAGTCTCCTAATGATGATAATGGATATGATATTTCCGATTATCAGGCAATTATGGAAGATTTTGGAACAATGGAAGATTTTGATGAAATGCTTTCAGAGATGCATAAAAGAGGAATAAAGCTGGTTATGGATTTGGTAGTGAACCATACTTCTGATGAACATCCGTGGTTTGTAGAAAGCAGAAAGTCAAAGGATAATCCTTATCGTGATTACTACATCTGGAAAGAAGGAAAAGATGGGAAAGAGCCAAATAACTGGGGTGCATGTTTTGGCGGTTCTGCATGGGAATATGATAAGGAAACAGAAATGTACTATTTACATTGCTTTTCTAAGAAACAGCCTGATTTAAACTGGGAAAATGAAAAAGTCAGAAAAGAAGTTTTTGATATGATGACATGGTGGTGTGAGAAAGGTGTAGATGGATTTCGTATGGACGTTATCAGCATGATTTCTAAAGATCCTGCCTATCCTGACGGAGTTTCTCATAATGGCTTATATGGTGATTTTGGCCCTTTTGTCTGCAATGGTCCTCATGTCCATGAGTATTTAAAGGAAATGAACCAAAAAGTGCTTTCCAAGTATGATTTGATTACGGTTGGTGAAGCGTCTGGCGTTACTGTAGAAGAAGCAAAAAAATATGCTAATTTAGACGGAACTGAGCTAAACATGGTATTCCAGTTTGAACATACAGACATTACATCTGGAAAGAATGGAAAATGGACAGACGAGAGATTTAAACTCAGAGATTTGAGAAAAATATTGAATAAATGGCAGACAGAGTTGGAGGGAAAAGCATGGAACAGTCTTTATTGGGATAACCACGACCAGCCAAGAGCTGTGTCTCGCTTTGGAAATGACGGACCAATGTATCGTGAACTTTCAGCTAAAATGCTAGCAACCTGTCTTCATTTGATGAAGGGAACACCTTATATTTATCAGGGTGAAGAAATTGGTATGACAAATGCTTATTTTAACAAACTGGAAGATTATCGTGACATTGAAAGTATTCATGCTTTTGAAGAGCTGACAGAAAATGGTCTTCTTACAGAGGAAGAAATGATGAGCGCTTTAAAGGCAATCAGCCGTGATAATGCTAGAACTCCTATGCAGTGGGACGATAGTGAAAATGCAGGATTTACCACAGGCACACCATGGATTAAAGTAAATACTAATTATTTACAGATTAATGCAAAGGCGGCTTTGGAAGATAAAGACAGCGTATTCTATTATTACCAGAAATTAATCCAGATGCGTAAGGAATATGAAATTATTGTAGACGGTATTTTTGAAGGCCTTCTGGAAGACGATGAAAATATTTACGCATACCAGAGAAAACTGGGAAATCAGACTTTAATTGTAGCTTGTAATTTCAGTGATAAAAAAGTACCGTGTACTTTGTTTGGGGGAGCAGCAGGCGGTAAAGAAATGATTTCCAACTACAAAAACCATGAGACAGGAATATTGAAGCCTTACGAAGCAAGAGTTGTACTGATAGAAAATTAAAAAATAACTTCTGCATGAGATAAATGAGGTTGTCGCATTAAATATTTTGGGATAATGTTTAAAGCGACAGCCTCGTTGTTTTTTGGAAAATTTTATTTTCACTCTTTACTGCCAAACTAACATTTTTGCAACATTAGCTGTTAGGGCTGTGCAAATGGAGGAAAGAAGTGTAAGATAAAACCAGGTGATGAATATGAAAATCTTAATAGTAGAAGATGATTTTGTATTGGCAGAGGAAATTTTGCGCCTCTGCCAACGATGGGGCTTTGAGGGGGAGTATCTGGAAGATTTTACAGAGGTAGATAAGCAGTGTGAAAACAGTCATTGCGATTTGGTTCTTATGGATATCAATTTACCTTTTTATGACGGATTTTACTGGTGTCAGAAGATTAGAAGCATATCAAAAGTTCCTATTTTGTTTTTATCCAGCCGAGACCAGAACTCTGATAAGGTCATGGCAATGGTTTCCGGCGGAGATGATTATGTGGAAAAGCCTTTTGATGCAGAGCTTTTGCTGGTGAAGATACGTTCTCTTTTAAGAAGAAGCTATGAGTATGTCCAAAGTGACAGAGAATATCTGGAGTCCGAACTTATTTATGACCGTGGACAGGGGATTTTACTCTATCAAAATGAGCCCATAGAAATGACAAAATCCGAAAACAGAATTATGAGTATTTTAGCAGATTATAAAGGTCAGGTAGTAGACAGAGAAACATTGATGCAGGGATTGTGGAATACAGATGAATATGTGACAGATGCCTCTTTGACGGTGTTAATATCCAGACTGCGAAGCAAAATTTGTGCTGCGACAGAGGGGATTTCCTGTATTCATACCAGAAAAGGGAAAGGGTATTATTTGGAATGAAGAAATATTTAAAAGACCGATTGACGGCATTTCTTATAGGAGTCGGATTTGTTGTTTTTCTAAATGTATACCTGACACAGCTCTGTGCCACAGCCCTTTACGGACAGGACGTTTTGTATTTGGATGTGCTGCTTGCAGCCTTTGGTACAATTCTTTTGATTGGGGATTACAGCCAATGGAAAAAGAAGAAAAGGCAGGAGGAGGAACAGAAGGAGCTTCTTGCATATACGGATAAAGAGCTTTTGGAATGTAAAGAAAAGCTGGAAAATCTGTCCGATTATATTACCAAATGGACCCATGAAATAAAGCTTCCCCTTGCTGCTTTGCGCCTTATGAACGGAAGAAATCAGGATACTTCTCTGAAAAAAGAAATGCAGGACTGCATTGTACGCATGGAAAATTTACTTCATACCGTGCTTATGGGAAGCAAGCTGCAAAGACCTGAAAACGATGTATGTATGGAGCGGATTTCTCTGGAAGAAGCAGTAAAAGAAGCAGTGAAAAATCAATCTTATTTTCTTATCCAGTATGGTTTTGAAATGATTTTAGAGATAAAAGATGTATGGGTATACAGTGATAAAAGGTGGCTGGTTTACCTTTTGGACCAACTGGTAGCCAATGCCATAAAGTACAGAACCGATAATCCAAAGCTTGTATTTTCCTGTGAAAAGCAGGGAGAAAATCAGGTGTATTTAAGGGTAGAGGATAACGGAATTGGAATTTCAAAGGAGGATTTACCTTACATTTTTGATAAAGGATATGTGGGAAAAAATTTGAGAAAAGGGGATTATCATTCAACGGGAATGGGACTTTATTTTGCAGGAAAAATAGGAAAAATGCTGAACCTTTCTTTAAAAGCAGCACCGACACAAGAAAGAGGAAGCTGTTTTGAATTGGGATTTTGCGATATGGCAGAACATTTTATGATGTAGCCGTATGTTACAGAAATGTTAGATTGGAAAGAAAACTGTTGGATAAATGAAAGGATTTTTTGAAACCTCTTTGCTAAAATAAAGATACAGATTAGGAGGTAAGTATCATGAAAAAAGTTTTAGAAGTCAGAAATCTTTCCAAGAATTACGGAAAAAAAGGATATGAAACTGCTGTGCTGAAAGACATCAGCATGGACATTTACGAGGGTGATTTTATTGCCATTATGGGACCAAGTGGGGCAGGAAAAACTACATTTTTAAATATGTTGTCTACCTTAGATAAGCCTTCATCAGGGAAAATTCTTTTAGAAGGGCAGGATATTACGGCTTTAAGCAACAAGGAGCTTTCTTTAGTAAGACGAGATAAAATCGGATTTATTTTTCAGGAATATAATCTGCTGGATAATATGACAGTGCAGGATAACATTGCCCTTCCGCTCTCTTTAAACGGAGCGCCGCAAAGAGAAATTATCAGAAAAGTGCAGGCAAGAGCCGTGGATTTTGGACTGGAGTCTCATTTGAGAAAGTACCCTTATCAGCTTTCCGGAGGACAAAAGCAAAGAGCTGCCAGTGCCAGAGCGTTGATTACAAAACCACGTATTTTGTTTGCAGATGAACCTACGGGAGCGCTGGACAGCAAGTCCGGAAAGGATTTATTAGGGTGTCTGAAAAATGCCAATGAGCAGGAAAATGCCACGATTTTAATGGTAACTCATGACGGTTATACGGCAAGCTATGCAAAGGAGGTATACTTTTTAAAAGACGGAAAAATTCACAGCCGCCTGACGCAAAAAGACAGCAGAAAAGCATTTTTTGAGGAAATTATGACGATGCTGGCAGTTATGGGAGGTGAGGGAGAATGAAGCTCTTATCTCTGTCCTTTTCCAACTTTAAACGTAGTGTCAGGGAGTACGGAATGTTAATTCTTTCCCTTACTTTTTCAATTTTTGTATTTTTTAATTTCCAAAGTGTTATTTATTCTGAGTCTATGGATGTTCTGGAAAATTATAATAAAGAGTATATTGACATTATTGTTCAGGCTGCATCCGTAGTATTCGGTGTATTTTTATTTTTCTTTATCTGGTATGCTTCCAATGTCTTTCTGAACCAAAGAAAAAAGGAAATCGGAATTTACATTTTTATGGGGTTGGATAATGTAAGAATAGGAAAAATGTATATGCTGGAGTCGGTATTTATCGGATTGTTCTCACTGCTTGCAGGGATTGGAACAGGCGTCTTGTTTTCCAAGCTGTTTCAAATGCTTCTTTTAAAGCTGTCTGACATCAGCGTAGACATTAAGTTCTCTTTTTCATGGGAAGCGATACTGATTACAGCGGGAATGTTTCTTGTTATTTATGGTCTGATGACCTTAAAAAGCTACCATACTTTAAAGACCAGCAGTGTCTTAAATTTGCTTTCCGGTGCAAAACAGCAGGAAATGCAAAAAGAAAAGTGGATAATTACATTTCTGAAAATCGCAGGCGGTGTGGGTATTCTGCTATTTGGATATTATCTGGCGTGGGACACAGGAGATATCAATTCTTTAGGAAATGCTTTAGGGGCTGTTGTTCTGGTAATTGTAGGGGTTTACCTTTTGTTTTCCGGACTTATTCCTGCCATACTTCGTAAGCTCTCAGGAAATAAATATTATTTGTATAAGAAAGAGCGTACTTTATGGGTAAACAATCTGGCGTTTCGTATGAAAAAGAATTACAGAACGTATGCAATGGTAACGGTACTGATGATTTGTTCTGTGACTGTTATGGCGATTTCTATTGCTATGAAACAGCGTTATGAAAAGATTACACACTTTGACCAGACTTATACCTATCAGGTGCTAAGTAGCGAAGAAAAGAACGGGGAAGAAATTGCCAAAGGAATTGAGCAGGAAAATAAAGTGAAATTCTGGAATGAAATGCAGGTGGTTATGGTAGAGCCTTCTGTGGTGCACAGCAAATATACTTATACAGCTTACGGATTGGTTTCTTTTTCAGATGTGAAACAAGCGGCGAAAAAAGCCGGACTTCCTTTTGACTATAAAGAATTGAAGGACAAGCAGGCAATCGAGCTTTCCCATGAGGTTCTTATGGATTTATCCGGAGATGCAGATGAGAATTATAAGCAAAAAATCGGAAGTGAAACATATGACGTAATAAAAGCAGATAATACGCCTTATTTCGGAGCGCTGCAAAACGATACGAAGATTTTTATTCTCAGTGATAAAACCTTTGAAAGCCTGAAAAATTTAGGAAGTATTACATATTTTTACAATTATAGAATTAAAAATATGAAAAATATGGAGGCGTCCAGAGCATACCTGAATACACTGGCACAAAGCAGTGAAGACGGACAGGCATTTACAGGCGTAAATTATACGCAGATAGACGGAAGGCAGGACAGTTGGATAAGAGTCATGTATTCCCTTTGTATCTTTATGTTTGTAACCCTTGTATTGGCAGCAGGAAGTATTATCTTTTTGAAAATCGGCAATGAAGTATATGAGGATAAAGAGCGATACAAAACTTTGGAGAAAATGGGAATTCAAAAGAAAAGCCTGAGAAAATCTGTACGAAATGAAATCTGTTTTACTTACTATTGTCCCTTTGTTCTTATGATGATTACCTCCTATTTTTCTGTAAAAGCGCTGGGAAATGTTATGAGAGAGGATTTATTCATGGTGAATATCTGGAGTATGGGAATTATTCTGCTGATTTTTACAGTAATTTGTGTAATATCGGTCTATACAGCAAAGAAAAAGCTGTCTTTAATTTCATAGAAAGTAAAAAGAACTATTTTGAAAAAATCAGAATAGTTCTTTCTTTTATGCAAAAAAAATCCAAAAATACAAAAAAAGTACAAAAACTTTATAAGTACCTTAAAAAAGTAAAAGTTTTAGCGAACAAAGTCCTAAAAAAAGCCAAAAACCTCATGTTAAAATATAGATAAATAAATGTAATGTCATGAAGGAGGTTTATAGAAGTGGGAAAGAAGAAAAAAAGCAAAAAGGCTATTGCAGGGATATCTGCATTTGTATTGGGAGCATCTGCATTAGTTCCGGCGTTTCCGGTTTATGGAGCAGAAGGTATTTCCGTTAATCCACAGATACATTACCAGACCTTAAAAGGATGGGGAACATCTCTGTGTTGGTGGGGAAATACCATTGGTTCCTGGGGAGAACAGGATTTTAATGGAAACGGCAGACCAGACAGAGAGGAAATTGCAGAACTGGCTTTTTCACCGGAATATTTGAATTTGAATATTGTACGCTACAATGTGGGGGGCGGAGATAAAGAGAATACTTCTATTAAGCGGTGTGAAGGTCTGGTGCCGGGATGGACGGAAGACATGACAGGAAGCAAAGACGGTACAGGAGAATTTAATGCAGAAGAATTTTACAGCAAATCAACAGAAGAAATGGCAGATGCAGGACAGCTATGGATGCTGGAACAGGCAAATAAATGGAGACAAGAGGAAGGGGACATTATCAATGAAGTCTTCTCTAATTCTCCTCCTTATTATATGACAAAATCAGGAAGTTCTACAGGTGGATATAGCTGGGACAAAAACAATCTGAAAGATGACCAATATGATGAGTTTGCACAATATTTGGCAAGAGCAACCAAATGGGTGGATCAAGATCTGGAAAAGAAATACGGCACAGGTGTTTCTTATGTAGAACCTTTAAATGAGCCGGATACTAATTACTGGATGGATGGAAGTACCAAGCAGGAAGGCTGTATTTTCAATACAGGAGAATTGCAGTCAAAGGCATACAGAGAGATGCAAAAAGCACTTGAGACAGAAGGTTTGACAGATATTCAGATTACAGGTACAGATGAGACCTCTCTGTGGAGTGCTAATAATTCTTTTAATCGTCTGGACAATGACGTGAAAGAAAATATGACAACGATAGGGGCGCATACATATAGTGGAAATAATGCAGAGAGAAATGAACTCCGTCAAACGGCACAGAAATATGATAAAGATTTGTGGATGAGTGAAGTAACCAAAGGCGGCGGCGCTCATGAAGACGGTTGTCATGAATCCATGGATGCTGCCAATACACGTTCTCAGAGTGAAGGGATTATGGCAGATTTGAAGTACATGCAGCCTACAGCGTGGATTGCATGGCTGATTGCAGACAGCGAATACGAATGTCTTCAGACAAATTCTAACTGGGGACTTTTACATGCTGTATTTGAAAAAGACGGTCCTGTACCAGATTATCATACAAATCTGGTAAATAGTGATGGTTCTAAGAAAGATTGGGTTCCGGAAGAAGGATACTGGGCAATTACCAAGCAGTTTTATACCATGATGCAATACAGCAAATATCTGAAGACAGGATATACCATGATTGATGTAGGCGATGGCAACATGTGTGCTGCAATTTCGCCGACAGGTGATGAACTGGTAGTTGTGGCTCAGAATTTTGGAAATGAGAGAAATGTTTCTGTAGATTTAAGTAAGTTTTCAGGCAATATGGAAGCTGAGATTTATAGAACTTCAGACAGTGAAAGCTGTGAAAAAATAGAAACACAGGATGTATCTGATACAACTTTGGAAATGACATTGCCAACTAATTCTGTATCTACTGCAGTGGTTCGCGCAACTGACGGAGCTCCGATTTGTGATGTGGATAACTATTCTAAAATCGTAGATGCAGATGTTGAAAAACCGGATGAAGAATGGACAAAGGCTGAAAATAAATTTACTTATGATGGTTTATGGAGAAATTCAGCTGAAGAATACGGCGGAGGAAAATACAGCACAGAAGAAAATGCAGGTGTTACCTTTACTTTTGAAGGCGATCAGGCAGCCATTTATGGAACAAAAGTGCCGGAAGGAGCTGTTGTAAATGTAGAGGTAGATGGAGAAGATAAAGGGCAGATAGAACTTACGGCTGAAGAAAAAGATGGCGAAGTAATGCTGTTTGATACAGGAAAACTGAAACAGGGAATACACACTGTAACTTTTACAAAGGCAGATGGCGAAGGAGATAAATTAATTGAAATCAATTACGGAAGAATTATTTCCGGTGAATTTATCGAAGATATTCTTCGTGTTGAGACCTTAGAAGATATTTATACTATTGCAGGACAAAAACCAGAATTTCCCAAAATAGTTCAGGTTATGACAAATAAGGGAACAACCACAGAAAAAACAGTAGAATGGAATTTAGAAGACATCGACTTTACACAGGATGTTACTGTACATGGTAAAATTGAAGGAACAAATAAAACGGTACCTGTAAATGTAAAAGTTATCGCAGCTAATATTGAATACTTTGTGGATTGCAACAGCCCTAAATCTCCTCTGTATGAAAAAATTGATTCCCTGTCAGAACTGAAAAATGACACGCCGGATCAGGCTTATAAAGAAGGAAGCTGGGGGTATAAAGAGCAGTATGGAGAGTATAACGGAGACATCAATGACCATTATGATACAGGGTGGTATGCATACGGCGGACAGAGTATTGAATACACATTCCCTCTGGAAGCAGGGACTTATAATGTGGATTTTGGATTTAAAGAATGGTGGAAAGATGGAAATAAATCCCGTCCAATGGCAATCAGCATGACTGTAAACGGAGAAACTACAGAGTTGGGAAAAACAAACACCTGGAATGGCGGAAACTGGTGGAATAAAGCATCCTATCAAATTACCTGCGAAGAAGCTGCAGATGTGACCTTTACTATTGCGAAAGCGGGAAATAATGATCCTGTATTGTCCTTTATCCAAATTCAAAAAGAAGAAAAAGCGGAAGAAATCAGCAGACTGGATATTTTAATTGAAAAGGCAAAAGAACTTCTTAATAATGAAGATGTTTATACACTTTCCAGCGCACAGGCATTAAAAGACGCTTTAACTCAGGCAGAACTTCTTGATCAGTCTCAGGCATCAGAACAAGAGCTTGCAGCGGCTTATAATGAATTGGCAGCAGCTATGACAGGACTTGTAAGAACGGCTAATAAGTCAGAACTGGAAAATGCTGTAAACAGAGCAAAACAAATTTTAGCAGATAAAAATCTTTATGTAGAAGATACCTTAGAAAATTTAAGTGATACCTTGCAGAAGGCAGAAGAAATTTTAGCAGATAAAGAAGCAGCGAAAGAGTCTGTAGAAGAAATTTTAAAGAAGCTTATCAATGAGATTTTAGAAGTACGCCTTATGGGTGATGTGGATATGAATGGTAAGGTGGATACAGCTGATGCAGCAGTTGTTTTACGTAGTAGTGCAGAATTAAATACAATGACTGCAGAACAGGAAAACATCGCAGATGTGAATAGAGATGGCTCCTGCAGTCTTGATGATGCAGTATGTATTTTACAATATGCCTCAGAAAAAATTGAAAGTTTTCAATAGGGCAGAAAAATGACGGAAAGGAAAGGAAGTCATGAAAGCAAGAATGAAAGCAGCGTTAAGCTTGCTTAGTGTAATGTTTATGTTGATTTCTGTACCTGTAATGGCATCAGAAAAACCAGAGTTATATTTGCAGGCAGAGTATGTAAAAGACAGTGACAAAGAAATACAGGTAGAATGTAAAATTAAAAACGGTGACAGTGTCAGTAATGGAAAAATACGTGTTTTATATGACGCTGACAAGGCAGAATTAAAGTCTTCCGGTGCAGGTGATGCACTGGAAGGCGCAATGTGTGAAATCAATGACTGCCTGAAAGGAAATAAAGAGGCAGGAGAATTAGTAGCAGCATTTGCGTCATCTGAAAAAATAAAAAAAGAAGGTTCTGTTCTGTCAATGAAATTTCAGGTGAAAGATGGTGTAAAAGATGGTGACAAAATTTCCTTTACACTGAAACCGGAAAAACTGGCAGGAGAAAGTGGTGATTTCACAGAAAAAGAAGTCACCATGAAATTCGAAACTGGAAAAAAGGAAGCCCAGATAAGTAAGCCGCAAGGTAGTGATACAGACGAAGATAAAGAAAAATTAAATTCTGATAAGAAAATAAGCAATGTAAAAACCGGAGATGAAACAGCAGCAGGAAAGTATATTGCATTAGGAATAGGAGCAGGTATTATTGCATTAGGCAGTATAGCAGCAGTAAAAAAGAAAAGATGCTGAAATATGAATGAAAAGGAGAAGGGTATGAAAACAAAGAAGTATGTAAAAACAGCAGTAGCAGGTATATCTGCAGTTGCTATGGGTGCGACATCAATTCTTTCAGCAGTACCAGCAATGGCAGCAGAGCAGGAATTGAATAAAGAAGTCATAGCAGCGAACGATTATGTGTTATATACTGCAAACTGCGGTACTTCAGATCCAACTGTAGTACCAAATGAAGGGCAGGAGAGAATGGGACTTTTCCAGTCCAGTGTAGATCAGGCATACGGTGCAGATTCACAAACAGGAAGAGTCTGGGGGCTTTCCCCGGATACGGAATATTCCGTAGCCAAAAAGCATGCAGACAATGCAGATGACATTGGTTATAGCTATGTATATATGGGTGAAGAGGCTAAATTTGATAAATATAAAAGTACACTGGGGTATGATTTTGAAGTATTTGATAAAGATGAAAAAATTGAAGGGATTAAATCAGATACTTATGAAGTAACTGTTGCTTTTAAACATTTCTGGGATGGTCGCTCAGTAAATATTCAATTAGAAAATGAAACCGTAGCAACAGATGTAAGTGTAGGCTATAATCGGTGGGTGTCTCGCACATTTATTACTAAGGTTACAGATGGTGAACTGAATGTAGACATCAGCAGTCCAAGAAGAACCAGCACAAAGCAAGATCCTATTTTAAACTTTGTAAAAGTTCGTGCTGTGGAAGATACAGAGAAAGAAGTGCAGACTTATGAGTCTATTACAGGTACAGCCGGAGCACCAATGTACGACACTAACGGAAATCAAATTCAGGCTCATGGTGGACAAATTCAGAAGCTGACAGTAGACGGTGTGGAAAAATACTACTGGATTGGTGAAGATAAGACGAATGATTATCGTCCGGTAGGCGGTGTTCATGTATACAGTTCTACGGACCTTTATAATTGGGATGATGAAGGAATTGTACTTCGCACTATGGAAAATCCTGACCAGTTTGAAAATGATGAATACTTTAAAGCACTTTATGGAGATTTATCAGAAGAAGAAAAAGAAAAAATCTTCGTTGATCTGGATAAGAATAATACAGTTATGGAACGTCCAAAGATGCTGTATAATGATAAAACAGGTAAATATGTAATCTGGTTTCATGCAGATGGAAGATATCCGGGCAGCGATGCTGATTATGGAAAAGCAAAAGCAGGTGTGGCAATCAGTGACAGTCCGACTGGTCCTTTCAAATTGCTGGGAAGTTATAAATTACACCATGCAGGGGATAATTATGGATTTGACGGAGAAAGTGGAATTGGATCTGTACGTGATATGAATTTGTTTAAAGATGATGACGGACAGGCTTATGTAATTTATTCTTCAGAAGGAAATGAAACAACATATATTTCAAAATTAAATGAGGACTATACAAATCTCGCAAAACCTCAGGGAGAAGCGGTAGAAGGTGTTGATTTTACCAGAAACTTCCCAAAATGCTCAAGAGAAGCTCCGGCAATGTTCAAATATAAAGACAAATATTACATGGTGAATTCAGGATGTACAGGCTGGAGTCCAAACCCTGCACAGTACGCAGTTGCAGATAATCCTATGGGACCATGGACTGGTATGGGTGACCCATGTACAGACTGGGGAAGTAATACAACTTATGACACACAGAGTACCTGTGTATTTCCTGTAGATGCAGAAGCTGGAAAATATATCTATATGGGAGACCGCTGGAATGCAGGGGATTTAAGTGAATCCAGATATGTATGGCTTCCTGTTGAATTCCAGGAAGGAAATAAAATTGCTCTTAGAAGATATGAAAACTGGACATTAGATGAGCTGAATGATAAAGGAAGCTTTGAAATTGTGACAGAAATTCCTGAAATAGCAAACAGTGCAGAAGAATTACTTGCTGCATTGCCGGAAAAAGTAACAATCAGCAATGAAACAACAGAAACAGAGCATACTGTTACATGGAGTACAGATGGACTGAAACCGGGTATGCTTGGTACTGTGACAGTAAAAGGAACATTGGATAATGGCAGAGAAGTCAGTCACAAGGCACAGGTTGTAAATCCAAATACAGTATATTTCTTTGACAGTAATGCAAAAAAATCAGAATATTTCGATGCGGTAAAAGAATCAGCAGGTGAAAATCTGTTAAATACACAGCCGGATCAAAAGTACACAGAAGAGACAAAAGGTGGCTATACAAGTGTTCTGGAATCAGAAGATGGCAACAACTTTGACATGGGAACTTATGACGGCAGTAATATGTGGAGCAATGGTTACTGGGCAGCGGAGAATAAAACGATTGATTACGCATTCACTTTAGAACCAGGAACTTATAATCTGGCAGCAGGTTTTCAGGAATGGTGGGCAGGTTGGACTGAATACAGAGGTATGAAAGTAACCGTATCTCAAAATGATAAGGTTCTGGCAGAGCAGGAGTGTTCCTTAGGAGATGAAGATCTTCAGATTGCACAGAAATTTGCAGTAGAAGAAGCTGGTCTTGTAACAGTAAGTATCAGCAAGACAGGCGGTGGAGATCCTGTACTTAGTTGGATTGGTATAACCGGGCAGAAGACAGAAAATCCAGAGCCGGAAAAAGAGGCAGACAAAACCAGCCTGAATAATGCAATTCTTATGGCAGAAAAAATGGAAAAAGAACAAGAAGAAAATAAATGCTATACAGCGGAAAGCTGGGCAAAAGTGGCAGAAGCTTTAAAAGCAGCAAGAGAAATTGCTGAAGATAAAAATGCAGAACAGAAAACAGTAGATGAAGCATTTTTAAATTTGATTACTGCATGTAGTACACTGGAAAGTGTAACAGAGAAAGTTGGATTAAAAGCAGCTATTGAAGGTGCAGAAGCAATTCTTGCAGATGAGGAAAATCTGTCAAAATACACAGCAGAAAGTGTAGAGGCAGTAAGAACTGCTCTGGAAGAAGCAAAAGCAGTTCTTAATGACGAAGCAGCAGATCAGGAAATGATTAACAAGGTAACAACAAATCTTCTTACTGCAGTCAACTCCATGATGCTGGAACCGGAAGAAGAAGTAAAACAAGGTTGGATTGAGACAGAAGACGGTTGGACTTATTATGAAGACGGTAAAAAAGTGACTGCTTGGAAAGCTGTAGACGGAAAATGGTATTATTTCAATGAAAATGGTATTATGCAGACCGGCTGGGTATCTGTAGAAGGTCACTGGTATTATTTGAATACAGACGGAAGTATGGAAACAGGCTGGGTATCCGTAGGAGGACATTGGTATCACCTGAATGAAAGCGGAGCTATGGAAACAGGCTGGGTATCCGTAGGAGGATATTGGTATTATCTGAATGCAGACGGAAGTATGGAAACAGGCTGGGTATTAGTAGGAGGACATTGGTATTATCTGAATGAAAGCGGAGCTATGGAAACAGGCTGGGTATCCGTAGGAGGACATTGGTATTACCTGAATGAAAGCGGAGCCATGGAAACAGGCTGGGTATCCGTAGGAGGACATTGGTATTATCTGAATGAAGACGGAACCATGGCAGCCAGTCAGTGGATTGATGGCTGGTATGTAGACGCATCAGGAAAGATGGTATAGAGTGTAAAAAAATTGGAAAAACCTAAAAAATATAAAAAGTGAAAAAGAGGCGATATTGGGAAAGTACTCCCGATATTGCCTTTTTTTGGTTGTTGACAAGTGTGCACAAATATGATATAAGTTAATTAAGACTAACTCATAAGGATGTCGCATTAAATATGTAATGAATACTGTTTAATATGACTTCCTCTTTTTTTGAGTTTGAGTAAGTTTAGACTAACTTAATATAATGCGGAGGAAATCATGGAAAAGACAAAACGTGGATTGTGGATAGGAATTGCATTTTTAATGATGGGTGCAGGAGCTGTTGGTGTTATTTTGCCGGTTTTACCTACGGTTCCCTTTTTAATGGCGGCATTGTATTGTTTTGCAAGAGGTTCGAGAAAACTGGAAAATTGGTTTCGGCAGACTTCGCTGTATCAAAAGCATTTAGAGCCGTTTATGGATAAAAAAGAGATGACAAGGAAAGCCAAAATTATCGTAATGATTTCTATAACAGTTTTCATGGGAATTGGCTTTATTTTGATGGATAAAGTTCTGATTGGCAGAATTATTTTGGCAGCGGTTTGGTTGTTTCATATTCTTTACTTTACTTTGGGAATAAAGACAGTAAAGAAAAACTGTATGGCAGGAGAAAATTTTAATTAGCGAAAAGAGGATAGAAGATGATTAAAAAAAGATTGATAGGACTTTTAAAAGACTCTAAAAAATATATTGTTCAAAATGTACTTTGGCAGTGGCTGGGACTTCTGGCACAGATAACAGCAATTTTAGCAGTAGGACAGTTTTTAGATACTGCCATATTTGGTAGTGTTACAAGCAGAGAGATTTTAACAACAGGCATGGTATGTGCAATTTCGATTATTATTAGAATGGTAAGTGATAAGAAAGCATCAAAGGCTTCCTTTTTGGCAAGCGCTGATGTGAAAAGAGTTTTACGTGAAAAGATATATGAGAAGCTGGTACGGCTTGGTGCGTCTTATAAAGAACAGATTTCCACTTCAGAAGTAGTACAGCTTTCGGTGGAAGGGGTAGAACAGCTGGAAACGTATTTTGGAAGATATTTGCCACAGTTTTTTTATAGTCTGTTAGCTCCGATTACTTTGTTTGCAGTGCTTTCTTTTATCAGCTGGAAAGCCAGTCTGGTATTGTTAATTTGTGTGCCTCTTATTCCACTTTCCATTGTAGCGGTACAGAAATTTGCCAAAAGACTTTTGAAAAAATATTGGGGCAGTTATACGGAATTAGGTGATAGCTTTCTGGAAAATTTGCAGGGACTTACAACTTTGAAGATTTATCAGTCTGATGAAAGAAAAGCAAAAGAAATGGATGAAGAAGCAGAAAAATTCAGACGCATTACTATGAAAGTGCTGACCATGCAGCTGAATTCCATCAGTGTTATGGATTTGGTGGCTTATGGAGGTGCTGCCATTGGAATGATTGTTGTAGTGCGAGAGTATATAGACGGAAGCTTAGGCTTTGCCGGAGCTTTTGTTATTTTGCTGCTGGCAGCAGAGTTTTTTATTCCTCTGCGCTTGCTGGGCTCTTTCTTTCATATTGCAATGAATGGCATGGCAGCCAGTGATAAAATTTTCCGATTGTTGGATATGCCGGAAAGAGAGATGGGAACAGAAGAACTTTCAGGAGAGGAATTGGATATCAATTTTGAAAATATAAGCTTTTCTTATGAGAAGGAACGTCCGATTTTAAAAGATGTGAGTTTTCATATCCCAAAAGGACAGTTTGTTTCCTTAGTGGGAGAGTCAGGATGCGGAAAAAGCACCATTGCTTCTTTGATTTTGGGAAGAAACAGGCAGTATCAGGGAAAAATTTTGCTGGGAGGCATGGATTTAAAAAATATAAAAGAAAAGAGTTTAATGGAACATATTACCTTAGTAAGACACAATAGTTATCTGTTTAAAGGTACAGTAGAAGAAAATCTTCTTATGGGAAATCCAAATGCCACACAAGAACAAATGATAGAGGTATTGAAAAAAGTAAATTTATGGGAGTTTTTAAATGGACAGGAAGGGCTTTGTACAAAGCTGGCAGAAAAAGGAAGTAACTTTTCAGGAGGACAGTGCCAGAGACTTTGTATTGCAAGAGCATTGCTTCATAATACAGAAATTTATATTTTTGACGAAGCTGCTTCTAATATTGATGTAGAAAGTGAAGAAATTATTATGGATCTAATTCGCCAATTGGCAGAAACAAAAACAGTACTGCTGATTTCTCACAGATTGGCAAATGTAAAAAAATCCCATTGTATCTATGTACTGAGTGAAGGAAAAATTGTGGAAAAAGGAACACATAGAGAATTGATGGAGCAGTCAGGAGTGTATAAGGAAATGTATAGAACACAGAAAAATCTGGAAAATTACGGATTAGAACAGGAGGTGCCAGCATGAAAAGAAGAAGCGGAATAAAAGTAATGGGACAGCTTATCGGGCTTGTTGTGCCACTTTTGCATGTTATGCTGGCAGCGATTTTTTTAGGTGTAGCCGGTTTTTTATGTGCAATCTTTCTTACAATTTTAGCAGGAACAGCTCTGATGTATTTGGATATGCCGGCGATTGTAGCAATCCATATTAAAATTTTAATTGTTTTTGCAGTTTTAAGAGGCATTCTCCATTATGCAGAACAGGCATGCAATCATTATATTGCCTTTAAATTATTGGCAATTATCCGTCACAAGGTATTTGCGGCACTTCGAAAGCTGTGTCCGGCAAAGCTAGAAGGAAAGGACAAAGGAAATCTGATTTCTATTATTACCAATGATATTGAGCTTTTAGAAGTTTTCTATGCTCATACTATTTCCCCGATTGCCATTGCTTTTTTTACTTCTCTGATTATGGTATTTTTTATTGGGAGATATCATATTTATGCCGGTATTTGGGCATTTGTTTCTTACCTTTTGGTAGGCGTGGGTGTGCCGTTATGGAATGGAAGAAAAAGTGGTTCTACAGGAATGGAATTTCGTTCCGGTATTGGGGAATTAAACAGCTATGTATTAAATTCTCTCAGAGGCTTGGAGGAAACGATACAGTATGGGCAGGAAGAAAGCAGAAAAACGGAAATGTCTAAAAAATCAGTGAAGCTACTGAACAAACAAAAAGAATTAAACCGTATGGAAGGTAATACAAGAGCTCTTACGAATTTTCTGATTTTAATTAGTTCCTTTGGAATGTTGTTTTTTACTTTTCTGCTTTATGAAAAACAACAAATGAGCATGGATGCAGTAGTTCTTTGCACAATTTCTATGATGGGCTCTTTTGGACCGGTTGTGGCTCTTTCTAATCTTTCTAATAATTTAAATCAGACATTGGCAAGTGGAGAACGTGTATTGTCTATTTTAGAAGAAGCGCCTAAGGTAGAAGAAGTTTTCGAAAAGAAAGAAGTGAATTTTGAAAATGCTTCTTGTGAGCATGTAACGTTTTCTTATGAAGATGAGGTGATTTTAAGAGATTACAGCATTTGTATTCCAAAAGGGAAAATTATTGGTATTCATGGGAAAAGTGGTTCTGGTAAGTCTACGCTTTTGAAATTGTTTATGCGCTTTTGGGACACAGACAAAGGAATCGTGAATATTTCAGGAATAAATGTAAAGGATATCAATACAAAAAATCTACGTGATATGGAGGCTTATGTAACACAGGAGACGTATCTGTTTCATGATACAATAGCAAATAATATTAGGATTGCGAAACCGGATGCTTCCCTGGAGGAAATTATAGAAGCGGCAAAAAAAGCATCCCTTCATAGCTTTATTGAAAAACTTCCAAAGGGCTATGATACACAGGTGGGAGAATTGGGGGATACTCTTTCAGGAGGAGAACGACAGCGGATTGGGATTGCCAGAGCATTTCTTCATCAGGCGCCATTTCTTATGCTGGACGAGCCTACCAGTAATTTGGACTCTCTGAATGAAGGAATGATATTAAAGGCATTGAAAGAAGAATGTGCAGAAAAAACAGTGGTTTTGGTATCTCATAGACAGTCTACTATGAAAATTGCGGATAAGGTGTATGAGATGGAAAACGGAAGAATTTCTTAAAAGAGAAAAAGCTGTCGCATTACGTGATAATCAGAAAATCTATACATTTTTAGCAAATTTGTCGAGCATGCTTTGAGATTACAAGCTCAAAGTGAGCGCAGGCTGAGCATAAAATGTATAGATTTTCTTGAGACAGCTTCTTTTACTTATAAAAAATTGGATTTTTATAAAGTTCGATAAACATCTGCAAGCATATTAACCAGGAAATCTTGAGAAAAGCGGCTGGTGTCAATGCACATCTGGTAATTATCCAGATTGTTCCACTTCTGGTCAGTGAAAAATTCATAATAAGATTTACGTGTTTTATCCATCTTTTTTACAAGAGTGCGGGCGCTTTTTTCTTCTCTGCCTAAGCGTTCCATAACTGCCTTAACGCGATATTCATAAGGGGCGTATACGAAAAGGCTCAGACAATCATCACCCAGTATATAATTGGCACAGCGTCCTACAATAATACAGTCCTCAGTTTTTCCAAGACGTTCAATAATCTTGGATTGCGTTTCAAAAAGGACATCATTCATAGGATGAAAATGATATTGTGGCTGCATTTGCATTTGTTCGTTGATAGGAAGTCGCCATTGGCTGGCTTTTTTTTCATCTACTTTTAGCAATTCTTCATAGGGGATGTCATTTTCTTCGCTGGCAAGACGGATAAGCTCATGGTCATAAAAGTGTATTCCAAGCTTGTTTGCCAATGCTTTTCCTAAAAGACGTCCGCCGCTTCCATACATACGATTGATAGTAATAATACGATGACTCATACGAAAACCTCCTTTTAACATTCAATTTATATAAAAATTATAACACTAATAGTCCGAAAATTCCAGAAAAATTAAATAAATGTGAGAAATATATTTAGGGAGATAAAGGCATAAATTACATTTTTCAGCAAAAAAATGTGTTTATAAGGCTAGAAGGTTGCTTTTTTTAAGGATTTATATTATATTAAACTAGGTAATGTCATTTAAACGTGACAGTATAAAGGAGAATAGAATATGGAGAATACAAATAGCAAAAAAAAGATGAGCTCGACAAAGCGAAAGAAAAATCGTGTTCGAAAAGCATTTCGCATAGTCGGTGAGATTTTGGTTGGAATTCAAATTCTTGCAACGCTTGTGTTTATCGGCTTTACGTGGAGATTGGGATTGATTCCTGCCAAGTATGTAGCGGGGTTTGCGGCATTACTTCTTGTTTTTGCAGCACTGCTTTTTACTATGCAGATTGTAACCAGGGGAAAAGCTATTGTCAGTAAAATTGTCAGTATTCTGATGTCAGCTGTTTTGATATTCGGTTCAGTATATATGTATCAGACACATGATGCAATTGAGGATATCAGTGGAGATACCCTTGGAAAACAGGTACATAGTGTATTGGTAGTAGTCAGAAAAGATGATCCAGCAGAGAAAGTGTGGGATACAAAAGACTATGTTTACGGTGTTCAGTCTATAGAAGATGATAGCGAAATGGCAGAGGCAATGAAAAAAGTCAATGCTGATGCAGGGAAAAAAGTTCTGACAAAGGAATTTGACACTTTAAATGATCAGGTAGCAGGGTTGTTCAGTGAAACAGTTGATGCTATTGTGTATGATGAAAGCTTCAGTGGAATTATAGAAGAAGTGAATGAAGGCTATAACAGTAAGGTGAAAATTATTGCGCAGTATAGTATTGAAAGTGAAAATGACAGCATGACACAGGGAACTTCTCCTGATGTAAATGTTAAGGAAGAACCTTTTAGTATGTTTATCAGCGGTATTGATGTATATGGTCCGATTTCATCAAAGAGCAGAAGCGATGTAAATATCATTGCAACTGTCAATCCAGAAACAAAGCAGATTTTACTTACAAACACACCACGAGACTTCTTTGTGACAATTCCGGGAGTTTCAGGTGAGAAGAAAGATAAACTCACACATGCAGGTATTTATGGCGTAGACAAATCTATAGCAGCTTTAGAAGAACTGTATGAAACTGAAATTCCATTTTATACACGTGTGAACTTTACTTCATTAATTACTATGGTTGATTTAATGGGTGGTATAGATGTAGAATCAGAATTTGCATTTACCACAAGCGGTGCCGGCGGTGAGATTATGGATGTAAAGAAAGGAACCAATCATTTTAATGGTGATCAGGCGCTTTCTTTTGCCAGAGAACGTTACAATGTTCCGGGCGGCGACAACCAGAGAGGTAAAGACCAGATGGCAGTAATTCAGGCTATGTTTAAGAAAATGATTACTCCGGAAATGCTGGTGAAAGCACCAAAGATGATTTCCGAAGTAAGTAACAGCGTAGAAACAAATATGTCCATGGAGCAGATACAGAGATTAATTCAAAGTCAAATTGATAATGGCGGAGAATGGACGATTAAATCTGTTGCAGCAGAAGGTACAGGTGATCAGGCACATTGTTATTCTGCACCGGGAACAGCGCTGTATGTTACAGTTCCAAATGAAACTTCAGTTGCCAATATTAAGGTACTGATGGATAAAGTGGAAAATGGTGAAATGCTTCCAAGTGATACACCAAATGAAACAGGGGAAGCAGTAGAATAAGATAAAAACACAACTGACGAAAGTCAGGAACGATATTATGATAGAGGTGCAGGTTTCAAGAGTACCCTTTTGTAAGGCAGGGCAGCCGCAGAGGGGAAAGGGGAAACTGCCGAAGTGGAAAAATCTGCCCGAGATTTTTCTGCTGGGACATGATATAAGATGTCATGTACTGTCACGATAAGTGGAGCGCTATCATCATTGGTCATACTCAATAGATTTCGGTAAAACCATGAATGCGTTCCCAGCAGGGAGTATCGTTCATGGTTTTTTTATACATTAAAACAAAGAAAGGAAAATTGATTATGACAAAGAAAAGAAAACTTTTTACCGGTATGGCAATTTTTATGCTGCTTATGATGACCTTTGCAGTCACTGTATTTGCCGGAGGTGAGGCGGAAGCACCAAAACCACAGATGTATGCTACCTTTTGGGCTTTAGTACCTCCCGTTGTAGCCATTGTTTTGGCATTGATTACAAAAGAGGTTTATAGCTCTTTGTTTATCGGTATTTTAGTAGGAGCTTTATTCTCAGCAGATTTTGGATTTGAGAAAACTGTAAATAATATTTTGGAAGGTGGCTTTATTAAGGTTCTTTCCGACTCCTATAATGTAGGTATTTTAATCTTTTTAGTGATTTTGGGGACGATGGTGTGCATGATGAACCATGCAGGCGGTTCAGCTGCTTTTGGTAAATGGGCAAGCACCCATATTAAAACAAGAGTCGGCGCACAGATTGCCACAATCTTGCTGGGGATGTTGATTTTCGTAGATGACTATTTCAACTGCCTGACGGTAGGAAGCGTTATGAAGCCTATTACAGACAAGCACAATGTTTCAAAAGCAAAATTTGCATATTTAATTGACTCCACAGCAGCTCCGATTTGTATCATTGCTCCTATTTCTTCATGGGCAGCCGCAGTCAGCGGATTTGTGGAAGGGGAAGACGGTCTGGCAATTTTCATGAGAGCAATTCCGTATAACTTCTATGCGCTTCTTACCATTGTTATGATGTTTGGTCTGGTACTGATGAGAGTGGATTTCGGTTCTATGGCAATCCATGAAGCAAACGCTTTAAAGGGAGATATTTATACAACAGGAAAGCGAGTGGATGAAGAAGTTTCAGAGAAAAAACCAAATCCAAGAGGAAAAGTAATTGATTTGGTAGTGCCTATTCTGGTTCTGATTGTTTGCTGTATTATCGGTATGATTTACACTGGGGGATTTTTCAGTGGAACGGATTTTGTAACAGCGTTTTCCCAAAGTGATGCTTCATTAGCATTATCTATCGGAAGTGTATTTGCTTTTCTGATTACAGTTGTTTTTTATGTTGCAAGACGTGTGCTGTCCTTCAGAGACTGCATGGACTGTCTTCCTGACGGATTTAAGGCAATGGTGCCGGCAATTTTGATTTTAACCTTTGCATGGACATTAAAAGCCATGACAGACAGTCTGGGAGCAGATGTTTTCGTGGCAACAGCTATGGAAAGCGTAGCAGGAGGTCTGATGAATTTACTTCCGGCGATTATCTTTATCGTAGGCTGTCTGCTGGCATTTGCAACAGGAACTTCATGGGGAACTTTCGGTATCTTAATTCCGATTGTTGTAGCTGTTTTTGGAGAAAGTAATCCGCAGCTTATGATTATTTCTATTTCTGCATGTATGGCAGGCGCAGTGTGCGGAGACCATTGCTCACCGATTTCTGATACCACGATTATGGCATCCGCAGGGGCTCAGTGTAATCATGTAAATCATGTTTCCACACAGCTTCCTTATGCAGTGACAGTAGCCGGTGTAAGCTTTGTTACCTACATTATTGCGGGCTTTGTTCAGTCTGCATGGATTGCCCTTCCGGCGGGAATTCTTATGATGCTCGGCGTTTTAGCAGTTATTAAATATAATCACAAAAATAAAAATAGATAATTGATATTAAATTTAGAAAAATAGCAATATATATAAAAAAAATCGCAAGATGAGCATAGAAATTTTGTGGAATATTGTATATCCTTAGTGTATAACAAAATGCTTTGAAAATGCGAAAGGAGAAAACATGAGCGAAACAAATTTTAAAGGTCGTGTAACCATTCCGACAGACGTGGACGTGGTACCGGAAACTCTGGAACTAGTAAAAAGATGGGGAGCAGACGCTATCCGTGACTGTGACGGAACAGACTATCCGGAAGAATTAAAAAATGTAGATGCAAAAGTATATTCTACTTACTACACAACAAGAAAAGACAATGAATGGGCAAAGGCAAATCCGGACGAAATTCAGCAGATGTACATTATGACACCATTCTACACAGCAGTAGACAGCGAGTTATCCATTCATCTGATGAACCACCTCTATCCTGATATGCTGAAGGTAAATTCTCATGACGATATTACACGTTGGTGGGAAGTTATTGACAGAACAACAGGAGAAGTAGTTCCTGTAACACAGTGGGATTACAGCGAAGAAACAGGTGACGTGACAATCCACGATGCAAAGGCATTTCACGATTATACAGTCAGCTTCTTAGCTTACATTATGTGGGATCCGGTACACATGTACAATGCCGTTACAAACGGATGGACAAACTTTGAAAAACAGATTACATTTGATGTTCGTCAGCCGAAAACAAAAGAATACTCCATGAAACGTCTTCGTAAATTTATTGAAGACAACCCACATGTAGATGTTATTCGTTACACAACCTTCTTCCATCAGTTTACATTGATTTTCGATGAACTGGCAAGAGAAAAATATGTAGACTGGTACGGATATTCTGCATCTGTAAGTCCATACATTCTGGAACAGTTTGAACAGGAAGTGGGATACAAATTCAGACCGGAATTTATCATTGATCAGGGTTACATGAACAATACATACAGAATTCCGTCTAAAGAATTTAAAGATTTCCAAGCATTCCAGAGAAGAGAAGTTGCTAAACTTGCAAAAGAAATGGTTGACATTACTCATGAATGCGGTAAAGAAGCAATGATGTTCTTAGGCGACCACTGGATTGGTATGGAGCCGTTTATGGACGAATTTAAGAGCATCGGCCTTGACGCAGTTGTAGGAAGTGTTGGAAATGGTTCTACTTTACGTCTGATTAGCGACATCAAGGGAGTAAAATATACAGAGGGACGTTTCCTTCCATATTTCTTCCCGGATACATTCCATGAAGGCGGAGATCCTGTAAAAGAAGCAAAAGTAAACTGGGTAACAGCAAGACGTGCAATTTTAAGAAGCCCAATCGACCGTATCGGCTACGGCGGATACTTGAAACTGGCTATGGAATTCCCTGAATTCATCGATTACGTAGAAAGCGTATGTAACGAATTCAGAACCTTATACGAAAACATCAAAGGAACTACTCCATACTGCATGAAGAAAGTAGCTGTTTTAAACAGTTGGGGTAAAATGCGCGCTTGGGGTAACCACATGGTACATCATGCAATTTACTACAAACAGAACTACTCTTATGCAGGAATTATCGAAGCATTAAGCGGCGCTCCGTTCGATGTAAAATTCATCAGCTTTGATGACATCAGAAACACTCCTGAAATTCTGGATGACATTGATGTTGTATTAAATGTAGGCGGTGCATATACAGCATACACAGGTGGAGACAACTGGGCAGATGAAAAAGTTGTAACAGCAGTGAAGAAATTCATTTACAATGGCGGCGGATTTATCGGCGTAGGCGAACCGACAGCATACCAGCATGAAGGACGCTACTTCCAGTTAGCAGGCGTTATGGGCGTTGAAAAAGAAACAGGCTTTACTCTTAATACAGATAAATACAACTGGGAAGAACATGACCACTTTATTATCGAAGACTGTAAAGGTGATGTTGATTTCGGTGAAGGACAGAAAGCAATCTATGCTCTGCCGGAAGCAACCATTATCAAACAGAAAGACAAAGAAGTACAGATGGCTGTCAATGAATTCGGAGAAGGAAGAAGCGTTTATATCAGCGGTCTTCCATACAGCTTTGAAAACAGCCGTATCCTTTACAGAGCAATTATCTGGGCTTCTCATGATGAAGAAAACCTGCACAGATGGTTCTCTGACAACTACAATGTAGAAGTTCACGCTTATGTAAAAAATGGCAAATACTGTGTTGTAAACAATACTTACGAGCCACAGGATACTACGGTATACAAAGGTGACGGAACAAGCTTTGATTTACATCTGGAAGCAAACGAAATTAAATGGTACGAAATCTAAGATAGAAAAAAGAAGTCGTAGAAATTACGGCTTCTTTTTTTTGCGGTAAGCATTTGGTGTTGTTCCCGTTAAACGGCGAAAGGTTTGAGAAAAATAGGATTGAGAGGAAAATCCGCTGATTTCGCCTATTTTTGTCACCGAATAATTGGTGGACTCCAACAAGTAGCGGGCTTCCTCCACCCTGCGCTGAATTAAGTAGTTGATTGGGGAGACGCCTTTGTAATTTTTAAAGGCATGAACCAGATAATATTTATTGATATGCACCAGAGCGCTTAATGTGTCCAGCGTAATATCTTCATGATAGTGTTCGTTGATGTATTGCTCCACCAGTCTGCATTCTCTGGTGGTTTTCTGCCTTGGGGCAGAGAGAAATTCCTGCCGTGTACTTCTGGCTACGGAGAGTAAAATCAGTTCCAGCAGGTTTTGGCAGATTGTCTGATAGCCTTCCTGCTGTGTCTGAATTTCTTTGACAAGGGTGCTTAAATACCAGGGAATTTCCCTATGTTCACGGGAAAGGGAGAACACACTGTAACTATAGGGGGCTTCTTTTTCAGAATACTGAAACTGTACCCCTTCAATTCCCAGTGCAATGTATTCCCAAGGTTGCTCTTTGTTTCCAAATTCAGTGTGAGGAATATTGGGATTGATAAGTATAAGGTCATTTTTCTGCACTGGAATTTGTTTTCCTTCGATTTGAAAGTATCCTGTTCCTTTTGTCACAAAAAACAACTCAGAAAAGTAATGGGAGTGTTCCATACTGTGCCAGTCTTTGTCAGAGGTGGCACAGGTGACATAGAGAAGCTGGGCTTTTAAAAAGTCGGAGTCAGAGCCTTCGAAAGGATAGCGAACATTACTCATACGCCTTTTCCTCCTCCTTCATTTCCTTCATAATACTTCTGTTTATGACCACAGCCAGAAGAAAAGCACAGATATCGGCAACAGGCTGAGCCATCTGTATTCCTAAAATTCCCAGAAGCGGCGGCAGTACAAGGACGGCGGGGACGAAGAAAATTCCCTGTCGGGCAGCAGCTAAAAGGGAGGCTTTGAAGGTTTTTCCAATGGTCTGTGTCATCATGTTGTTCATAATTACCCATCCGGAAAGGGGCAAGGCAACACACTGCATTCGCAGAGCAACCGTGCCGATGACAATAACCTGTAAGTCATCTTTTCGGAAAACAGAAATAAGAGAACCGGCGAAAAGAAAGCCAGTAATGCCGATAAAAATAAGTACCACAGTAGATACTTTTACGCAGAACCAGAAAGCTTCTCTGACACGGCTGAATTTTTTTGCCCCGTAATTAAAACCGCATACAGGCTGAAAGCCCTGCCCAAAGCCAATCAGTGCAGAAATGGCAAATTGGGAAATGCGGGATACAATGGACATAGCGGCAATAGCGGCATCTCCGTAAGGATTGGCAGCCAGATTTAAAGCCAGAATGGAGATGCTTCCAAGACCCTGACGAAACAGAGAAGGAAGACCGCCCTGCGCAATGATTTTTAAATTGTATTTTAAATATTTCATGGATTTTAATTTTAAAGGAATACAGCCGGATATCTTTATTCCCCAGAGGAGCAGAAGAAAGCTGACAAACTGGCTTAAAATGGTTGCCAGAGCAGCTCCGGAGACTCCCATATTAAATTTAAAAATAAAAAGGGGGTCCAGAAAAATATTTAAAATTCCACCGGAGGTAATACCAATCATGGCGTAAAAGGCATTTCCCTGAAAGCGCAGCTGATTGTTTAGAACAAGCTGTGCCGTCATATAGGGCGCACCCAGCAAAATAATACCAAGATAATCTTTTGTATAAGGCAAAATTGTAGAAGTAGAGCCTAAAAGCAGGGACAGAGGCTCTAAAAAAAGAAGCCCGAGAACCGTTACGCAAAGCCCGCATAAAAATGCAGAAAAAAATCCAATTCCTGCAAGCTGTTCTGCCCTTTCGGTATCCTTAGCGCCCAGCCTTCTGGAGATGGAATTTCCGGAACCATGTCCAAAGAAAAATCCAAGAGCTTGTATAATTGCCATAACAGGGAATACAATTCCTACGGACGCAGTGGCGCTTGTTCCCAGCCTTGATACAAAAAAGGTATCGGCAATATTGTAAATAGAAGTAATCAGCATACTGATTATGGTCGGAACTGCCATTTTTCCGATGAGCGAGGGAATAGGGGCAGTTGTCATCATTTGAAATTTTTCTTCTTGTGTAATTTTATGCTTCAACATTTTGCTCCTTCCTGTTTTGAAATGTAAGCGTTTTATTTATTATAGGCTTTTTTGAAAGAGCAAACAAGAGAAAACTTACGGACGGAGATAGTTACGCATAGTTTTTAGCGCATGCTTTTCCAGACGACTGACCTGCGCCTGAGAAATACCGATTTCTTCTGCTACCTCCATTTGCGTTTTCCCTTCGTAAAAGCGCATGGTAACAATATGCTGTTCTCTGTCATCTAATTTTTTTAATGCTTCTTTTAAAGCAATGTTTTCAATCCAATTATCTTCTTTATTTTTTTTATCGCTGATTTGGTCCATGACATAAAGGGTATCCCCTCCCTCTGTATAGACAGGTTCATACAGGCTGACAGGACTTTGAATGGCATCCAGAGCATATACGATTTCCTCTTTATCAATGCCGATTTCTTCGGCGATTTCATTGATGGTAGGTTCTTTTAAATTTTGCTTTACATAATTTTCTTTTGCATAAATGGCTTTATAGGCAACATCCCGAAGGGAACGGCTGACACGAATGGCGTTGTTATCTCTTAAATAGCGTCGTATTTCGCCGATAATCATGGGAACCGCATAAGTTGAAAACTTTACGTTTAAGGTGGTGTCAAAGTTGTCAATGGCTTTAATCAATCCCACGCAGCCAATTTGAAATAAATCATCTGCATTTTCATTGCTGCTGGAAAACCGTTTAATAACGCTTAGAACCAGCCGCAGATTACCTTTAATGTATTGTTCTCTCGCTTCAGGATCACCTTCTTTAATACGCACAAATAGTGCGTCCTTTTCTTCATTTGTGAGAATAGGAAGACGTGAAGTGTTTACGCCGCAAATTTCCACTTTATTAAGTGCCATAGCAAGAAATCCTCCAATCATGTAATAAAAATACTGCTATGAAAAGCATTCTCCATGAAACGGTACAATATACGATAAAAGGGGAAATTTAATAAAGTTTTAGACCTTGACATTAAGATGTTGCTTTTTTTTGATAATACGCTAATAAACTAATTGAATAAAAAATATGAATATAGTAAAATAGGTTTATCAAAATACGTGAAAATAGGAAGAGGAGGAAATGTAGATGAAGGGGAAGCGTGTATTATTTGCGGCAGCAGGGATTGCCATATTGTTATGCTCCGGATGTGCACAAGACGAAGGAAAAAGTTCTTCTGCCACAACTGTTCCGGAAAGTTTTTTGAAGGAGGTATTTACCACAGATTTTGAAAAACGATATACAGAATTTCAGAAGGACAATGATACAGAAAAGTATTATGATACATTTTCAGATTGTGCTTCCGAGGCGTGTATAGAGGCTATGAGCGGTGACAGAATGCCTTTAAAATACGATAAGAAAGCAGAGGAGAATTCTGCAAAGGCAAAGGTTTTGGAAGTGAAATGTGAAGTGGATGAAGACGGCGAGGGAGAATTTGAAGTATTGTTAGGATACGAGAAGGATGAGGATAAAAAAGAGAAAGCCACAGGACAAATCACTGTTATAGAGGAAGATGGAAAAGAGAAAGTAGACTCTTTTTTCTTAAGTAATATTGTTGAAGTAAAGTGAATAGACAACCTCTGCCGGTTTATATGAAATTTCGTTAGGAAAAGAAAACGGCAGAGGTATTTTAAGAATTGCAGTTTGAGAAAATTTCTTTAGAAAATTTTATAGGAATTGTAAAAAAGGTATTGACAATTTGTCAAAAATCAGTATATAATAGCAAGGCAGTCAGCGATAAGCTGACAGGAAACGGGATCTTAGCTCAGCTGGGAGAGCATCTGCCTTACAAGCAGAGGGTCACAGGTTCGAGCCCTGTAGGTCCCATTTCTTTTGTAAAAGCAAAGGAAAACAGATGGCGAGATAGCTCAGTTGGCTAGAGCATACGGTTCATACCCGTAGTGTCGAGGGTTCGAATCCCCCTCTCGCTACTTGTCGAAAGACAAACATAAAATGGGATCTTAGCTCAGCTGGGAGAGCATCTGCCTTACAAGCAGAGGGTCACAGGTTCGAGCCCTGTAGGTCCCATTTCTTTTGTAAAAGCAAAGGAAAACAGATGGCGAGATAGCTCAGTTGGCTAGAGCATACGGTTCATACCCGTAGTGTCGAGGGTTCGAATCCCCCTCTCGCTACTAGAAGAATAGTTTTTGGAAAATAAGCTGTGACTTAGAAGGAGTCATGGCTTTTTTGTTTCATAAAAAATTGTGCTGCTGTGTAATCTTTTTTCATTAAAATGTGGTTTTCAATAAATGAAGTTTTGCTTATCTAATTACAATTCTGTATTCGGGGAATTCATGCTTTTATCCACAACAACAAAGGCAGGAGCTTCCCTAAATAGAGAACCTCCTGAAAAACAAACTCGAAACAACAAAAAGGAGGTTTTTATGACAGAAAAACTATTGCAGTGGCATCCGGCATTTTTTGCGGGTATTCAGATTGAATTTGGGGAGGAGGCAAAATACCTAGAATTCAAATCAGAATATGTACTTGGGACAAAGCCGATGATGATTGATGTGCCGATTAAGAAAAAAAGAAACACAGATACTAAAGAAAAATATAGGAAAGATATTTAGAAGGTACAATATCGTAGAGTATAAAAGTCCTGACGATTATCTATGTATTGATGACTTTTACAAAGGATATGCGTATACATATTTTTATAAGGCGGACAGAACACCGGTAAACTCGATTTTACTGGAAGAATTGCCGATTTCCTTTGTGTGTCAGAATTATCCAAGAGAGCTTTTTCGGCATATCGTTGGGGAAAGAAAACTACAAATTGAAAAAGTATATGCAGGGATTTATTATGTGATTGGTGACACCCTTCCTATTCAGATTATTGTTACCGGAGAGCTTTCTAAAAAAGAAAGTCTTTGGCTTAGGAACTTGACTAATCAGCTTAAAAGTACAAAAGATGCGGAAGAATTATTGAAGGATTATAAAAAACATAAGAAAAACACATTATACGAGTCTGTGATGGATATTATTGTGCGGGCAAACGAAGAAAAATTCGAGGAGGCGAAAAAGATGTGTAAGGCATTAGAAGAATTAATGAAAGATGAGCTGGAAGCAAAAAAGACAGAGGGGGAGGAAATCGGAGAAGAGCGTGTCAATGAACTTACTTTAAAGCTTTCTAAACTGGGAAGAATAGAGGATATCATAAAAGCAGCTTCGGACAGAAGTTATCAGGAGCGCTTATTTAAAGAATTTGGATTATAAAAAAATAAAATATTTATCTATTTTATGAAGAGCATAAAATAGATAAATATTCTTTAGAGTTGTTTATAATTTTCTGGTTTTTTGAATGCAGGCTCTTACCGCATCCATAACGGCGCTTCGCATTCCTTCTTTTTCTAAAGTATTTACACCTTCAATGGTAGTTCCGGCAGGAGAACATACCATGTCTTTTAACTCACCGGGATGTTTTTTTGTTTCCAATACCATTTTTGCACTTCCGAGAACTGCCTGTGCAGCAAAATCATAAGCCTGTTTTCTGGGCATCCCCTCTGCAACAGCTCCGTCAGCCAAAGCTTCAATAAACATGAATACAAAAGCGGGAGAGCTTCCGCTGACTGCGCCTACAATATCAAGAATAGGTTCTGTAACAATATCTGCCTGTCCAAATGACCTTAAAAGTGTAAGAACATTTTGAAGATCTTCATCTGATGTCAGATTATCAGGGCATACACCTGTGACCCCTTCCCCTACAAGAGCAGGTGTGTTTGGCATGGTGCGGATGATTTTTTTATCATTTCCCAAATGCTCCTTCAGCCATTCCAGATTTTTTCCTGCAATTACAGAAATGATTACCTGTTTATCGGTTAAAACATCTTTAATCTGAAGAGCTACATCGGTACAAAACTGCGGTTTGACTGCTAAAAAGAGATAATCTGTAGTTTTCGCAACTTCAAGATTATCCGTAGTACAGGAAATTCCCAGTGTATTTTGAATTTTTTGGGCAGAGCTTTGCGTTTTTACAGAAGCACAAATATCTTCAGGCTGTGCCAGTCCTTTATTTAAAATGCCGCCGATTATGGCAGATGCCATATTGCCGCAGCCGATAAATCCTAATTTCATAATCAAAATCCTCCTTTTTCATCTATTATGCAGTTTTTTTAGGTTATTTTCAAGTATTGCTTTCGTGACTATGCTATATTAAAATGAAAAGAAGAAAAACGGAGGAGACAAGAATTATGAGTAAAGAACTTTTTAGTGTTTATCATTGCAAAGCATGTAATAAAATTGAAGTGAGCCAGTATATTTCTAAAAAAGAAATGGAAGAGCTGGGATTTACAGAAGAGGAATTAAAACCTATTTGTCCTTTTACAGGAAGCTCTGATTTGGAAGAATTAGGACACATGCCGGAGGATGATTTACGTCATTTTGCTTATACAGATATCGAAGGCGTTAAGAAATATTTTAAAGAGCGAGAAGGAAAGTAACAGGATTTTTCCTCAATCATAAAATAATATTGTACCCGCAGATGTGCGTGCGCACGCTGCGGTAATTTTATATTTTATGGGGGAAATATGAAAAAGAAAATAAGTGTTTTATTTGCAGTTATACTGGGACTTACGGCTGCATTGAGCGGATGCGGCAAAGAAAAGGAAACAGAAGCACAGTTAATTCCAGTGACGCTAAATGAGGTTGCACATTCTGTATTTTATGCACCTCAATACGTTGCCATAGAGGAAGGATATTTTGTAAAAGAGGGAATAAAACTTGAGCTGGTAACAGGATTTGGAGCAGACAAGGTAATGGCAGCCGTTCTTTCAGGAGATGCGGATATTGGATTTATGGGCTCTGAAGCCAGTATTTATGCTTATCAACAAGGGGCGCAGGATGCTGTGGTGAATTTTGCACAGCTTACACAGAGAGCGGGGAATTTTTTGGTGGCAAGAGAAGAAATGCCGGATTTTCAGTGGAGTGATTTAAAAGGTGCAGATGTATTGGGAGGACGAAAAGGCGGTATGCCGGAAATGGTATTTGAATATATTCTAAAACAAAATGGAATAGATCCGGAAAAGGACGTAAATATTGACAGAAGCATTGATTTTGGTTCTACTGCGGCAGCTTTCATGGGGGGACAGGGAGATTTCAGTGTGGAATTTGAACCCTCTGCTACGGCTTTGGAGCAGCAGGATGCAGGTTATGTGGTAGCATCCTGTGGTGTGGACTCCGGTTATGTACCTTACACTGCTTATAGTACCAAAGATAGTTTTATGAAGGAAAATCCAGAGATTATTCAAGGATTTACCAATGCCTTACAAAAAGGGATGGATTACGTAAATACGCATACGTCGGATGAGATTGCCAAAATTATTAAACCGCAATTTCCGGAAAATGATTTAGAAACTATTGAGACCATTGTAGAACGTTATCAGGAACAGGAAACGTGGAAAGACAATTTAATCTTCGAGAAAAAGAGCTTTGAACTTTTGGAGAATATTTTAGAGGATGCAGGGGAATTGGAAAAAAGAGTCCCCTACGACAAATTGGTAAATACAGAATTTGCAGAAAAAGCAGCAAAGAAATAAAGCGTACATCTTCGCTTTTTATAGCTTTAAAGAAAGAGTGCTGTTTTGATATTCTGTGGAAAAGGTGACATCTTCCCCGAACCATGACGGAGGAAGAAAGTTTTCTGCTTCTTCTTTGGTAGAAAACTCTACTTCTGCAAGCCACAGGTTTTCATAAGGGGCATCAAAAACATCAAGTTCAATAGTGAGTGTATCAGAAAGAGGAAGCAGATAGCGTGTTTTTGATAAAACAATGCCGTCTGCTTTCTCTTTTAAATGCAGATAAGCAATTTCTGTAAGGGGAAGATTGTATTCTTCTCGAACCAGAAGTCCTTTTCCTTTATAAGTCAAGAAGTATTCTTCATCCTGTTTGCGTATACGAACCACAGGTTCGGTGCATAAGTATGCCTGTTCGATTTTTTTATATGGATAAGTGTCAAGATTTTCCGGTAATTTGTGGATAAGATATTTTCTTTCTATCTCCATAAGAAACCTCCGTTTTTCGTTGAATAAAAAGTAAATGTATCATATAATTTTTTCAAAGAAAAAGCAAGTAAAATTAAAGAGAGGAAGAAAATGGAATTTATATTTGAAAAAGCCGTTCAAAAAGACAGAGAAGAAATTTGGAAAGTTATGAAAGAAGCGGCGCAGACCGTGAAGAAAAAGGAATGGTTTGCAGCAGGTGATGAAGCGTATATCCAAGAAATGCTGGAGGGAGAAGGTTTTATTATTCTTGCAAGAGAAAAAGAAAGCAGGGAACTGGCAGGATTTTTTATTGTGGTTGTTCCGGGAGAAGAGGATTATATGGGCGTTTATGCAGACGTTCCTAAGGAGGATACGGATAAAATCGTGCACATGGATACGGCGGCAGTAAAAAGTAGTTTTCGGGGAAATAAATTGCAGCAAAAGATGTTGGAAAAAGCGGAAGAAGAATTGGTGCAAAGAATGAAAGAAAAACAGCATACTGTACAATATCGTTTGTGTTCGGTACATCCGGAAAATACATTCAGCCTTTTTAACATGACAGAAAACGGATATGAGATTAAGGCGAGAACGCAGTTGTATGGCGGCTTAGAGAGATTTGTGTTATGCAAAAAGGCAGTTTTAATTTAGAAAAAGTTTACAGATAAAACAGAAAGTTTGTGCTATACTTAACGTCATGAACGGAAAAAAGAAAAGAGGGATAGAATGGCAAAAATATGTGTATTTACAGCAGATGGTTTCGAAGAAATTGAAGGGCTGACCGTAGTGGATTTACTTCGCAGAGCAGGGGCGGAGGTTCTTATGGTGTCTGTGGGAGAAGGACTTACAGTAAAGGGCGCTCATAATATAGAATTGAAGGCAGATGTGCTTTTTGATGAGACATGTTATGAAGATGCAGATGTATTGGTACTTCCGGGAGGAATGCCGGGAACTTTGAATTTGAGAAATCATGAGAAGCTTTGTGCACTTTTAAAGGAATTTGCAGCGAAGGATAAGAAAATAGCTGCAATTTGTGCAGCTCCTATGATTTTGGGTGAGCTGGGACTTTTAAAAGGAAAGAAAGCAACCTGCTATCCGGGCTTTGAAGATAAGCTTATAGAGGCAGAAGTGTGTACCGACAGGGTAGTAAGAGACGGAAACATTACCACCAGCAGAGGTCTTGGTACGGCAATTCCTTTTGCATTGGAGCTGATTTCCCAGCTTTATGGAAAAGAAAAAGCAGAAGAAATAAAAAAATCAGTGATTTACGGGCATTGATGAAAAAATACTGGCGTTTTCAATATCCTTGTGTTATACTGTGTAAATGACTGCAAGTATGAAAACAGCGCTGTTTAATCTTATTTTTATTAAACAGAGTGCATATAGAATTCAAGGAGGAATTATTTACAATGAGTGTACAGGTAGAAAACTTAGAAAAAAACATGGCGAAGCTTACAATCGAAGTTTCTGCAGAAGAATTTGAAAAAGCAGTACAGAATGCTTACCTTAGAAGCAGAGGAAAAATCACAATTCCAGGTTTCCGTAAAGGAAAAGCACCTCGTGTTATGATTGAAAAAATGTATGGAGCAGGTATCTTCTTTGAAGATGCAGCAAACGCTTTAATTCAGGCGGAATATCCAAAGGCAGCAGATGAAAGCGGTCTTGAAATCGTTTCTCAGCCTGAAATCGATGTTGTTCAGATTGAAAAAGGAAAATCCTTTATCTTTACAGCAGAAGTAGCAGTAAAACCGGAAGTTACATTAGGCGAATACAAAGGTCTTGAAGTAGAAGTAAGTCCTGCTGATGTTACAGAAGAAGAAATTGCTGCTGAATTAAAGAGAGAGCAGGAAAATAACTCCAGAACAATCGACGTAGATGACAGAGCAGTTGCTGACGGCGACATGGTGACTTTAGATTTCGAAGGATTTGTTGACGGTGTTGCATTTGAAGGCGGAAAAGGAACAGATTATCCTCTGACAATCGGTTCTAACTCCTTTATTCCGGGATTTGAAGAACAGTTAGTAGGCGCTGAAATCGGTGTTGAAAAAGAAGTAAACGTTACATTCCCAGAAAATTATCATGCAAATGATTTAGCAGGAAAAGCTGCGGTATTCAAATGCACAGTAAAAGCAATCAAAGTAAAAGAACTTCCGGAATTAGATGATGAGTTTGCAAAAGATGTTTCTGAATTCGATACTTTAGATGCTTACAAAGCAGATATCGAAAAGAAATTAAAAGAACGTAAAGAAGCTGTTGCAAAACGTGAAAGAGAAGACAAAGCAGTAGACGCTGTAATCGAAAATGCACAGATGGATATTCCGGAAGCTATGATCCAGGGACAGATCCAGCAGTTAATGCAGGATTTCGTTCGCAGAATGCAGGCGCAGGGATTATCTATTGACCAGTACTATCAGTTCACAGGTCTTGACAATGCAAAAATTCAGGAGCAGATGCGTCCACAGGCATTAAAGAGAATTCAGAGCCGTCTTGTATTAGAAAAAATTGCTGAAACAGAAAACATCCAGATTTCTGATGAAAAATTCGAAGAAGAATTAAAAGCAATGGCTGACATGTACAAAATGGAAGTTGAAAAATTAAAAGAAGTAATGGGTGACTACGAAAAAGAACAGATTAAGAAAGATATGGCTGTTCAGGAAGCAGTTACTTTAGTAGCAGAGTCTGCAAAAGTAGTAGAGAAAAAAGAAGAAAAAGCTGAATAAGAAGCAGTATTGCTGTATTCGGTAAGAATAGGAGGAGTTTCATGAGTTTAGTACCATACGTCATTGAACAGACAAGCCGCGGTGAAAGAAACTACGACATCTATTCCAGATTATTAAAAGATAGAATTATTTTTCTGGGAGAAGAAGTAACAGATGTATCTGCAAATTTAATTGCAGCACAGCTTCTTTTTCTGGAGTCTGAAGATCCCGGAAAGGATATTCATTTATACATTAACAGCCCCGGTGGTTCCGTAACGGCAGGAATGGTGATTTATGATACCATGCAGTATATCAAGTGTGATGTATCTACAATTTGTATGGGATTGGCAGCCAGCATGGGAGCATTCCTTCTGGCAGGCGGTGCAAAAGGAAAGAGAATGGCTCTTCCAAATGCAGAAATTATGATACACCAGCCTTCCGGCGGTGCACAGGGACAGGCAACAGAGATTGACATTGTAGCACAGCAGATTTTGAAGACAAGACATAAACTGAATTCAATTCTGGCGCAGAACACAGGTCAGACTCTGGAAACCATTGCAAGAGATACTGAAAGAGACAACTATATGACAGCGCAGGAAGCTATGGCTTATGGTTTAATCGACTCAGTAATCGAGCACAGATAGCGACAGAAGATAAGACTCCTGCATACAGTTGCGGGAGTCTTTTACCTTTAAGAAAGATTTGGAAGTAGAAACAGAAAGGAAAGAAGATATGGCAAATAAAGGGAATGATACAAGAATTCGGTGTTCCTTTTGCGGAAAAACAGACGACCAGGTGAGAAAACTGATTGCAGGTCCTGATGACACATTTATCTGTGATGAATGTATCGGACTTTGTTCAGAAATCATAAACGAAGAATTAAAACAGCCATACGATGAAGCTCTGGCAGGAGAAATTAATTTATTAAAGCCTCAGGAAATCAAAGAAATCTTAGATGAGTATGTAATCGGACAGGACGAAGCCAAAAAAGTGCTTTCTGTTGCGGTATACAATCATTATAAAAGAGTCCTTTCCGGAGGAAATACAGATGTAGAACTGCAAAAAAGTAATATTTTAATGTTAGGTCCTACCGGTTCAGGAAAAACTCTTCTTGCACAGACACTTGCAAGGCTGTTAAATGTTCCCTTTGCTATTGCGGATGCAACAACACTGACAGAGGCAGGATATGTAGGGGAAGATGTTGAAAATATTCTGCTGAAGATTATTCAGGCGGCAGATTATGATATTGAACGGGCACAGTACGGAATTATTTATATTGATGAAATTGATAAGATTACAAGAAAATCTGAAAATGCTTCTATTACCAGAGATGTTTCCGGTGAAGGCGTTCAGCAGGCTTTACTGAAAATTGTAGAGGGAACAGTTGCAAGCGTACCGCCACAGGGTGGCAGAAAGCATCCGCAGCAGGAATTTATTCAGATTGATACTACCAACATTCTCTTTATCTGCGGCGGTGCTTTTGAAGGATTAGATAAAATTATCGAGACCAGAAAAGATACAAAAGCCATCGGATTTAACGCACAGGTGCAGACAAAAGAGGAAAAGAACGTAGGCGAGCTTTTAAAAGAAGTGATGCCGCAGGACCTTGTCAAATTCGGTTTAATTCCTGAATTTGTAGGACGTGTTCCTGTTGTAGTTTCCTTAAATGCTCTTGATAAAAATGCGTTGGTAAAAATTCTTACAGAGCCGAAAAATTCTCTTGTACGTCAGTATCAGACTTTGTTTAATCTTGACGGAATTAATCTGGAGTTTGAAGGAGAAGCCTTGGAAGCCATTGCAGACAAATCCATGGAAAGAAAAACAGGAGCCAGAGGTTTGCGTGCGATTATGGAAAACTCCATGATGGATTTAATGTACACGGCGCCTTCTGATGACAGCATTGTAAGCTGCACTATTACCAAAGATGTGGTAGACGGAACAGGAGAAGCTTTGGTAGAGCGCAGAGAATTGCCGGTATCCTCAAGAAGAAGTAAAGGAACAAAGAATAACCGTAAGAAGAAAGAGACACCGGAAATTGCGTAAAAGACTGGTTACAGGATGAAGGAGGAGCGAGAATGAGTGACATGATACAGCATTTGCCGGCAATCGCCCTTAGAGGTACGACCATTCTTCCTGATATGATTGTTCATTTTGATGTAAGTCGGGAAAAGTCTATAAAAGCCATAGAAAAAGCCATGGTTCAGGATCAGAGAGTTTTCCTGATTACACAAAGAGACCCACAGACGGAAGAACCTTCACAGGAGGATTTGTATACAGTAGGTATAATCGGGGAAATCAAGCAGTTAGTGAAAAACAGAAAAAACATGGTTCAAGTGCTGGTAGAAGGAAAGCAAAGAGCAGAGCTTGTGCGTTTTGACAGTGAAGACGTGTATTTGGAAGCAGAGGTAGCGCTGTTTGAGGAGGAAGAGATTTCTCTGGATGAAAATGTAAAAGAAGCCATGCTTCGAGGTATAAAAGAACTGTTTGTGCGTTACTGTAATGAAAATACAAAAATGAGTAAAGACTTGGCAGGGCAAATTCTGGAAATTGAAGAAATTGAAAAGGTAATTGACCAGATTGCGGTAAATCTGCCAATGAAATACGAAGATAAACAGAAGATACTCGAGGCTGCCTCTTTGGAGGACAGATATGAAACTCTGGGTATGATTTTAAGCAATGAAATTGAAATCATGCAAATCCGTATAGATTTAAGCAATAAAGTAAAAGAACGTGTGGACAAAAATCAGCGGGAATATATTTTGCGTGAGCAGATGAAAGTCATCCGTGAAGAATTAGGAGATCAGGACACGGTTTCGGAGGCTGACCGCTTTAAAGAGCAGACGGACAAGCTGAAAGCTTCTAAAGAAGTGAAAGAAAAAATCTATAAGGAAATCCAGCGTTTTCAAAATGCAGCGGGAGTACAGGCGGAAGCAGGTGTGGCACGCAGCTATATTGAAACCTTGTTGTCACTTCCTTGGGATAAAGCCTCAAGAGATAATAAAAATCTGAAAAAAGCAAATAAAATTCTGGAAGAAGACCATTATGGACTGGAAAAAGTAAAAGAAAGAATTATGGAGTTTCTGGCAGTACGCACGCTGACAAAAAAAGGAGAAAGTCCTATTCTTTGTCTGGCAGGACCTCCGGGAACAGGAAAGACTTCCATTGCACGTTCTGTGGCAAGAGCTTTGGATAAAGAATATGTGCGTATTTCACTGGGCGGTGTCAGAGACGAAGCGGAAATTAGAGGACACAGAAGAACTTACATCGGAGCAATGCCTGGAAGAATTGCCAATGGTTTAATTCAGGCAGGAGTAAAAAATCCACTGGTTCTTTTGGATGAAATCGATAAGGTAAGCAGCGATTATAAAGGGGATACCTCTTCTGCGCTATTGGAAGTTTTAGATGCAGAGCAGAATAAGAAATTCAGAGACCATTATGTGGAAATTCCGTTGGATTTATCAGAAGTGTTGTTTATTGCAACTGCCAATGATTTACAGACAATCCCAAGACCTCTTTTAGACCGTATGGAAATTATTGAGGTAAGCAGCTATACAGAGAATGAGAAATCCCACATTGCAATGGAACACTTAATTCCAAAACAGGTGAAGAAACATGGCTTGAAAAAAGAGCAGCTCTGTATTGAAGAAGCTGCCCTTCATGAAATTATTGCCGGTTATACAAAGGAAGCCGGTGTGAGAAGTCTGGAGCGGAGAATTGGTGAAATCTGCAGAAAAACAGCCCGCAAAATTCTGGAAGAAAAAGAAGAAACCGTTACTGTAAATAAGGAAAATCTGGAGAACTTCTTAGGAAGGGCACGTTATACCTATCAAAAAAAGAATGAAACAGATGAAGTCGGTATTGTAAGAGGACTGGCATGGACGAGCGTAGGCGGAGATACTTTGCAGATTGAGGTAAATCTTATGCCGGGAAAAGGTGATTTCCTTCTTACCGGTCAGTTGGGTGATGTTATGAAGGAGTCTGCACAGACAGGAATTAGCTATATTCGTTCTGTTGCAGAGAAATATCATATTGATGCGGACTTTTTTAAAGAGCATGATATACATATTCATATTCCGGAAGGCGCTGTGCCGAAGGATGGACCATCCGCAGGTATTACCATGGCAACAGCCATGCTTTCTGCCATAACAGAAGTTCCTGTAAAGGCAGACGTAGCTATGACAGGAGAAATTACCTTGCGGGGAAGAGTTCTTCCAATCGGTGGATTAAAGGAAAAACTGTTGGCTGCAAAAAGTGCGGGAATTGAAAAAGTCTTAATTCCTTTTGAAAATCAGGCAGACGTTGAGGAAATGGAAAAGGAAATTACAGAAGGTCTTGAAATTGTACCTGTAAAAACAATGGAAGAAGTCTTAAAGCAGGCTTTCGCAGAAAAAAAGTAAAATGGAGGAACACACATGGTTATTAAACATGTAGCGCTGGACATTGTCTGTGGTATTACCAGCATCCTTCCTGAAAATGAAGTTCCGGAAATTGCATTTGCAGGAAAATCAAATGTTGGCAAGTCATCCCTGATTAATGCACTGATGAACAGAAAATCACTGGCACGTACCAGTGCATCTCCGGGAAAAACCCAGACTATCAATTTTTATAATGTCAATCATGAGATGTATCTGGTGGATTTGCCGGGATATGGTTATGCAAAAGTATCCCAGTCGGTAAAAGAGCAGTGGGGAAAGCTGATTGAGCGATATCTTCATAAGTCAAAGCAGTTAAAGGCAGTTTTTCTGTTGATTGATATTCGTCATAAACCCTCAGAAAATGATAAGACCATGTATGATTGGATTGTATATAACGGATATCAGCCGATTATTATTGCTACAAAATCAGATAAGCTAAAGAGAAGTCAAATTCAAAAGCAGTTAAAGATTATTAAAGAGGGGCTGGAACTGCCCAAAGGAGCTCAAATTATACCGTTTTCCGCACAGACCAAGCAGGGCAGAGAAGAAATATGGGCTCTTGCCGAGGAGCTTTTATTTGCAGATGTTCAAACGGAAGCATAGAGCGCAGGCGAGAGGGATAGTATGTTAAAAGGAATTATATTTGATATGGACGGGGTATTGATTAATAGTGAGCCATTTCATTTCAGAGTTTGGGAGGAGACGTTAAAAAGGCGGGGAATTCATATAGAATATGAAATTTACAAACCTTGCATCGGCTCTACCATAGGTTTTTTAATGAATTTGCTTCATGAGCATTATGGGATTTCCCGAAATGATGAAAGTCTGATAAAAGAAATGAAGGAAATCAAGGAGGAAATGCTTAAAAAGCAGGGATATCCTCCTTTAATCCCTCATGTAAAAGAACTTCTTCACAGACTTTTTGAGTCCGGTTATGATATGGCAGTGGCTTCCTCTTCTCCGTTAGAATATATTGAAGCCGTAACAGGACACTGGGGAATACAAAAATATTTTAAGCAGCTTGTCAGCGGCGAGTCTGTAAAAAATCCCAAGCCTGCGCCTGATGTGTTTATAAAAACAGCAGAGCTTATGGGGATGAAGTCAAAGGAATGTCTTGTAGTGGAGGACTCCCAAAATGGCTGTAAGGCTGCAAAGGCGGCGGATATGACATGTATGGCTTTTTATAATCCGGACTCAGGAAAGCAGGATTTGGGTTTAGCATCTGTGGTTGTGGAAGGCTTTGAGGAAATAGATAAGAGCTTTGTGGAAAAAATTTACTGTCACAGCCGTCATATCCCTGCACTGGTTTGTGAAACACCCAGACTTCTTATTCGGGAAATGAAAAAAGAAGATATTCCCCGTTTGATGGAAATCTGTGCACAGGAGACATCAAAAGATGCCTGTGAGGGTGTGGCAAAACCGTTGACAGAAGAACTGGAAGGCTTTGAGGCATATCGTACCTATATGTATGAAATGTGCGATATGGGATATTGGTGTGTTGTGAAGAAAGATACAGACGAGATTATAGGACGTGCAGGTGTAGAACCGAAATTCTGGAACAATAATAAAAGTGTGGTAGAATTGGGTTACATTATTGATGAGAATTTCAGGCGGCTGGGCTTTGCTTATGAAGCCTGCAAGGCGATTTTAAAGGTGGCTTATGAAAGAGGCGCTGTTTATTTATATTGCAGAATAAAAGAAGGAAATATACCTTCGTTGAATTTAGCAAAGAAACTGGGCTTTGAGAAAATCGATTATCATCTGCAGGAAGACAGTGAAAATATGCAGGTTTGGAGATATGCTTGCAGAGAAATGGAAAATCAGCTACAATAAGAGAAATCTAAAGAAAGGTTTTTCATATCAGGAAAAGGAAAAGCGATGGAAATTATAAAATCCAGAAAACTAAAATATGAATATGTAAAATATGATGATAACGGACAGCCCTGCGAAAGCTATACCGCAGTGAAGGATGTTGATTTTGATGTAAAGGCAGGACAATTTATTTCAATTTTGGGGCATAACGGCTCAGGAAAGTCTACACTGGCAAAACATATCAATGCGCTGCTGCTTCCGACAGAGGGAAGTATATGGATTGACGGAACAGATACGAAAGCTATGGATGAGCTTTGGAAAATCCGTCAGAAAGCAGGAATGGTTTTCCAAAATCCGGATAATCAGATTATCGGTACGGTAGTGGAAGAGGATGTTGGATTTGGACCTGAAAATATGGGAATACCCACAGGGAAAATATGGAAAAGGGTGGATAAAAGCTTAGAGTCCGTGGGAATGACAGCTTTTCGTCATCGTTCTCCTAACAAGCTTTCAGGAGGACAAAAGCAGCGTGTTGCCATAGCAGGTGTTTTGGCAATGCACCCAAAATGTATTATTTTAGATGAGCCGACGGCAATGCTGGATCCAAATGGCAGAAAAGAGGTTTTAGCCGCTGTTCATGAGCTGAATAAAACAGAGGGTATTACTGTAATTTTAATCACACATTATATGGAAGAGGTTATTGACTCCGATAAGGTTTTTGTGATGGATCAGGGACAGGTTGTGATGGAAGGAACTCCAAGAGAAATTTTCTCAAGAGTAGAGGAATTAAAGAAATATCGTCTTGATGTGCCGCAGGTAACACTTCTTGCCCATGAATTAAAAAAGGCAGGAGTAGACCTTCCAGATGGAATACTTACGACAAAGGAATTGGTGGATAAGCTATGTCATTAAAATTAGAACATGTTACGTACACTTATAATCCGGGAACTGCGTACGAAATGCACGCTTTAAAGGATATTTCCTTAGAAATTCCGGCAGGACAGTTTGTGGGAATTATTGGTCATACAGGAAGCGGAAAATCAACCTTAATCCAGCATTTTAACGGGCTGATGCGCCCTACCTCAGGTATCGTATCTTACAAAGAGGAAAATATCTGGCAGGAAGCGTATTCCTTGAAACGTCTTCGCAGTCAGGTTGGCTTGGTTTTTCAATATCCGGAGCATCAGCTTTTTGAAGCGGATGTTTTATCCGATGTGTGTTTTGGACCGAAAAATCAGGGACTTTCCAACGAGGAAGCAGAGAAAAAGGCAATAGAGGCATTGCAGCAGGTAGGACTGAAAGAAAAATATTATAAGAGCTCTCCTTTTGAACTGTCAGGAGGACAAAAACGCCGAGTTGCCATTGCAGGCGTTTTAGCAATGGAGCCGGAGGTGCTTATTTTGGACGAGCCTACGGCAGGACTTGACCCAAAGGGAAGAGATGAGATTTTAGACCAGATTGCTTATCTTCATGACCGGAGAAAGATTACCGTTATTCTGGTTTCCCACAGTATGGAGGATATTGCCAGATATGTAGAACGTATTCTGGTAATGAACAAGGGCGAAAAAGCTTTTGACGGTACACCGAAGGAGGTCTTTGCACATTATAAAGAGCTGGAACAGATTGGGCTTGCAGCTCCTCAGATTACGTATATTATGAATGAACTTCAGGAAGCAGGGCTTCCCTGTGACTGTTCTGCGATTACCGTGGAGGAAGCAAAGGCAAGTATTTTAAAGGCACTGGAGAAAAGAAAAAATGATTAGAGATATTACCATAGGACAATATTATCCCGCAGACTCTGTTCTGCACCGTCTGGACCCCAGAACGAAATTTATTGGTACGTTTATTTATCTGGTTTCTCTTTTTGTAGCAGACTCTTTTTGGGGATATGTGATTGCCACCTGTTTTTTGGCAGGGTTGATTATTTTATCAAAAGTACCCGTAAAATTCATGCTCAAGGGTCTGAAGCCGCTGTTTATTATTCTGTTAATTACAGTAGCGTTTAACTTATTTTTAGTACCGGGAGAGGTTATCTGGAGCTTTGGATTTTTGAAGCTTACCAGAGAAGGTATTGCACAGGCAATTAAAATCGGTATTCGATTGATTTATCTGGTTATCGGTTCTTCTATTATGACATTGACGACCACACCAAACCAGCTTACAGACGGATTAGAAAGAATTTTACATCCGCTAAATAAAATTCATGTGCCGGTACATGAAATTTCTATGATGATGTCCATTGCACTGCGCTTTATTCCTATTTTATTGGAGGAAACCGATAAGATTATGAAGGCACAGATTGCACGTGGAGCAGATTTTGAAAGCGGTAATTTAATTCAGAAGGCAAAAGGCTTAATTCCACTGTTAGTTCCATTGTTTATCTCAGCTTTTCGCCGTGCGGATGATTTGGCAATGGCAATGGAAGCAAGATGTTATCATGGTGGTGATGACAGGACACAGATGAAGCCTCTTGTTTATAAAAGCAGAGACTATGTAGCTTACGGTATTGCGGTGGTTTATCTGGCGATTGATATTGCCGTTCGTGTGCTTCTGTAAGCAGAGGAGTATATTATGAAACGTGTAAAGCTGACAGTTGCTTATGATGGAACAAATTATTGCGGTTGGCAGGTGCAGCCCAATGGCATAACCGTTCAAGAGGTTTTAAATCAGTGTTTATCTGAGTTTACAGGAGAGAATATTGAAACTATTGGAGCCAGCAGGACAGATGCAGGGGTTCATGCTTTGGGAAATGTAGCGGTATTTGATACGGAAATGAGAATGCCGGGAGATAAATTTTCTTTTGCATTAAATCAAAGGCTGCCGGAGGATATTCGTATTCAGAAATCAGAAGAAGTGGATGCTAATTTTCATCCCCGCTATGTAAAAAGCCAAAAAACCTATGAATATCGGATTTTAAACTGCCGTTTTCCAATTCCAACAGAGAGGTTTTACTCTCATTTTACCTATATTCCATTAGATGTAGATAAGATGAAAGAGGCTGCATCTTATCTGATAGGAGAACATGATTTTAAGAGCTTTTGCGGTACAGGCGCACAGGTGAAAACCACGGTACGAACAGTAAAAGAAATCCAAATTGAGAAAAGCGGAGATAGAATTACAATTCGCATTACAGGAGAAGGTTTCTTATACAATATGGTTCGAATTATAGCCGGAACGCTTATGGATATTGGCGGAGGACTGTACCCACCTGAGAAAATGAAGGAAATTCTGGAGGCAAAAGATAGAAAAAAGGCAGGACCAACAGCGCCTGCTAGGGGACTTACCTTGATGAAAATACAATATTTTTAAAATGAAAAGAGACTGTTACATGAAAGGATGACCAAGAGTATTCTTGATAGGACTTTCATGTAACAGCCTTTTTGTAAATTAGTGAGGTTTAAAGCCTTCTCCCAATACTTCATTGGACTCCATGATGATAATGAAGGCTTTTGGGTCAATTTCTTTTACTGCATTTCGGATGATATACATCTGTTTATTATTACAGGCACACATAACCACATCTTTGTTCTCACCGGAATAACTGCCTTCTGCTTTTAAGAAAGTAGCGCCCCTGGCAGTGACTTCATCGATTTTCTGTGCAACTTCTTTGGCATAATCTGTAACAATCAGCGTCATTTTTCCCGCATCAATGCCATACATTACCTTATCTACAACGGTTGATAAAAGAAAACTGATAATCATACCATAAATCAAGCTGTCGATATCTTTGGAAACAATGGCAGTTCCTAAAAGTACAATTAAAGCATCCATCACAAAGGCAATTTTTCCCAAAGTCAGATGAGGATTTAAAGCTTTCAAAGTCAACATAATAAAATCTGCACCTCCCGTAGAGGAGTCACGCATATAAATCAGTGCAAATCCAAGACCGGATAAAACACCGGTACAAATCGCTGCCAACATTCTGTCACCCTGATAGACAGGAAACAGCGGTGCGGCATAGTCCATGAGAAAGGATGTAATTATGATTGTTCGCAGGGAACGGAGAAAAAAATCACGTCCTAAAATACGAAAACAGCAAAGTGCAATGGGAATATTTAAGAGTAAAGCTACTTTACCAATTGGAAGTCCCCACAGATGGTAGAAGATTAAGGCTATTCCGTTAAGCCCCACAACAGGAAATTCTGATGCGGCGGCAAAGTTATATGTGGCAAGTGCAATCAATACACCGCCTAAAATATCGATAGAAATATCTATGCTCCATTTTTTTACATACCACATAGTTGGATAATTTTTTTTCATAATGATGCCCTCCTTTGGCTGAAAAGAAAAAGCGTGTACGAATTATACAAATATAATCCGCAAACGCTCTTTTCCACTACTAGTATACACAAAAAAAGTGAAAAAGGTCAAGTGGTTAAAAAAATTAGTACAGAAAAAGAGGTCAAGTCTGGAGAAAATATTATTTGTTTGCTATACTGTGTTTTATAGAATTCCTCTGTAAAGTGGAGGAAAAATATGAATACATTATTAAAAAATCTTACAATCAAAAATAACTTTATGTTTGCAGCAGTGATGTCAGATGAGGAAAACTGTAAGGGATTTTTGGAACGTGCTCTTTCTATTAAAGTTGAGCATGTAGAAATCAGTACAGAGAAAAACATTGTTTACCATCCGGAGTATAAAGGAGTTCGTCTGGATGTTTATGCAAAAGATGAAAACAATACCCGCTATAATATAGAAATGCAGGTATTAAAACAACCGACATTAGGACGCAGAAGCCGTTACTATCAAAGTCAGATGGATATGGAGCTTTTGGCAAAAGGATGTGAATATGCAGAATTGCCTGACAGTTATGTGATTTTTCTCTGCGACTTTGATCCTTTCGGAGAAGGAAAATATCGTTATACTTTTCGTACAATCTGTGAGGAAGCGGAGAAAGCTTCTCTAAAAGACGGGCGGTGTATTGTGTTTTTAAATACTTGCGGAAGAAATGAAGAAAATATACCACAGGAATTACTTTCTTTTCTGAAATTTGTGCATGCAGACTTAAAAGAAAGCCAGAAAGACTTTCAAGATGATTATGTAAGACAGGTACAGAAATCAGTTACAGATATTAAAGCAAGCAGGGAAATGGAGGAGAGATTTATGCTTTTGGAAGAGTTGCTAAAAGACGAACACAGGCAAGGCGTTCAGGAGGGCATTCAAAAAGGTATTCAAAAAGGTGAACTAAAAGCGACAAGAGAAATACTTGAAATGACGCTGGTAAAATTTGGACAATTACCGGACGATTTTTTAAAAACGTTACATGAACAGCAAGATACGGGGATAATCAAAAGTTGGATACAGACAGCATTAACAGTGCAGTCGATGGATGAATTTATTTCTAAAATATGCTAATACAGTGAATAATAAGTAAACGCTACATTGACTTGTCTAATTAGCCATTTGCTGCGTTGCTGTCAATCAGCGTAGCCGCCACTATGTTTCATTCTTCCGTCTTGCATCTGGAGTAATTATTCCGCGTCAATATAGCAGAAATTTATTTTTCGCTATACTAGTCAAAAATCAAGTCAAAATACCTGCAAATCTTTGTGAGTTATTTATCACAGAAGATTTGCAGGGAAATCAAAAACATTTCAACGCCGTTTCAGGCAAAAATTCAAAAAAACAGAGGAATTCTATTTTAAATTTTATTGTTTAATATAAGAAGTATGAGAGAAAAAGAAAGATTATTGTAAAAGATTTAGAAGATGTGGTATAATGTTTGCACAGAGTGCAAACCAAGCCGATATAATCGGCTT